>ENA-OQVM01000433-OQVM01000433.1-marine-metagenome-genome-assembly--contig:-NODE-433-length-66390-cov-9.552546_pt1 | contig 66390 bp, 54 predicted proteins | sample MGYA00237776_ERZ505498 | MGnify/ENA primary metagenome ERZ505498 (study PRJEB26159, sample SAMN06265151) | marine metagenome | isolation source: Helgoland LTER site | place: Germany:Helgoland, sampling... | reverse complement strand
CAGGAACTGATGGAGTAACAGGATCACAAGGACCAATAGGACCAACAGGTGCTATAGGTTCACAAGGAGCTACAGGCCCAGCAGGATCAGATGGAGCTGATGGTAGTGATGGAGCAACAGGAGCTACAGGCCCAGCAGGCCCACAAGGAGATACTGGTACAACAGGATCAGCAGGAGTAGCAGGAACTGATGGATCAGCAGGAGCAGCAGGAGTAGCAGGAGCAGCAGGCCCACAAGGAGCTACAGGAGCAACAGGTCCAGCTGGACCAGCAGGAGTTGCAGGAACTGACGGAGCAGCAGGAGCTACAGGAGCAGCAGGTGCAACAGGAGCTCAAGGAATACAGGGTCCTGCTGGTGATTCAGGGACTAATAATTCACTTAGTGGAGTACAAAATTATAATGGTGACTTAGTTTCAAATAATTTTCTAACATACGATGGTCTAGTTAGTGGAACTCTAAACCCAACAACAGTTACAAGCGGAACACCACTTGCTGCTATAGTAGTTCCTGCTGGGAAAATCTATAATATTAAACATTTGTTCATAAATAAAACTGGTAACTCACATAAAGCAGCATATAAGGTTGATAATGTTCCTCTTTGGGGAAATACTGAGGCTCCTAACGAAGTTAATTTTTGGTTACATGAAGGTCAACAACTTACAATGACTTATGGAGGTTGGTGGGGACAAAATGGGTCTTTTGGTGATCAATGGTATATTTTAATACATGTATTTGAACCTTAACTTCTATTAAACTTTAAAAAGCTTTTAGAAAGTGAATTTATTCTCAGTTTAATCATGATATTGATTCATATATTTCTATCAGTAATGTGATTAGGAATAAATAATCAATTGTCTTTAACAGACACACTTTTAGCTTCTTCCTTCTACTGTTTTTATGAAACTTATATTATTTACTCCCTATTAGAATATTATTTGATATTGTTGAATATTTTTTAGGTTTAAAAAACTAATCTAAAGTTATTTTATCTTTTCCTTTTTTTTCTATTTATAAAGAAATCAGTAAAATTTAATGTAAAAATTAAATTTTGTAAATTGAGTCACATAATATAAAACACTTTTTAAATGCAAGAGAAATCAATATCATACATTAAATACCCCATCATATTAATAAGTATTATACTTTGTGTTTCAGGGATAAGATGGTTACTAAGTTCTGAAGCCTGGATGTTGGATCAAGTTGCTAACGAAGAAAGATTACACATGACTTTTGTTGATCTTTTTTTAATTGAAGGTAACTCAACATTAGCTGAATATTTAACTCAGATTTATCGATTTTTAGGATTGTATGTTCTAGGGATAGGATTCTTACTCCTCGCTTTTACTTCTAACAAATTTTTAGAAATCTATATTGTTAGACAACGACTTTTAATTGTGCTTGGTATTTTGTTAGTATCAAATTTAGTGTTAGCTTATGTCTGGATTCCTTCCTCACATTTTATATATGTTATGTGGGGTACAATTATCTTATATGGTTTTAGTCTTTACAATCATAGTAAACTCTAGGTATATTGTCTTCCTTTAGTTCTACTATTTCTAAATCTTTACAATAGATTTATTACATTTGATTATTAATTATTATGTTAAATAAATTTCTTTATATATTTAATTCATTGGCTATTGATGGCTTGTATTTTGACATTACAATTAGTAATAGAAAGTATATTAGAATTCGTTTTTGGTAAAGATAACTTTGAATTAAGTCCGATAACTATGTCTAGTTATGTTTATTGCTAGTGAACAAGGAGTGATTTCAAGTAGTTTGGCATTTACATCAAAAACTTATACGACAGCAGCTAATAATCAGACGATAACGTTTAGTGATTTAGAAGATGGTACATATACAGGAGTAACCTTAAGTGTAACAGATACATCAGGAAATGAAGGAACTTTAATTATTCCAGAATTTATTATCGACGTAACCGATGGCTCTAATGATATACCAGACTTTGCATCGCTAGTTTTATATCCTAATCCTGCTATAGATTAGGTACACTTGAGTAATCCAGCATATTTGGATCTTAATGAAGTAATTATGTACGATCTAATAGGAAGAACCGTTCATAAAGTAGATTTAACTTCTATAGGATTAGAGATTACTATAGATGTTTCACATTTAGTAAATGCTACTTACATTCTAGTAATAAAAGGAAGCAGAGGAACTACCACTAAAAAAACAGTAATAAATAATTTATATATTTTAAAGTGTTAGACTTTAATGGATGTGTCTTAATAAGTGAAATATTTAGAAATAATTTTAAAAGTATAAAAAAGCATTAATTTTTAACATCTACTGCATCTCGTAAAGCATTTCCAATTAACATAAAGGCCATTACTAAACTCATAATAGCCAAGCCAGGAATTACAGCCAACTAGGGTTTTCCTAGAATAATATAGTTATAATGATTTTTAATAATTACGCCCCAAGATGGAGTAGGTGGCTGAGCTCCAATACCTAAGAAACTCAATCCACTTTCTATAAGAATTGCAGCGGAAAAATTTGCTGCAGAAATCACAATAATTGGAGCTAATATATTGGGTAAGATATGTTTAAAAATAATTCTAAAATTAGAATAGCTTAAGGCTTTGGCTGCCTCTACCCACATAGTTAATCCAACAGCAATAAATACTTGCCAGTTTCCTTTACCTAAAGCCAATGGTATTGTAATTTTTAAGAGTTTTTAATTAATTATTAATTAATTATTTTTACATTCACTGTTTTTTTATAACAATAATAATAACAATGATTATGAATTACTTTCCAAGAGTTATCACTTTTTGCTATTTTTTATTTAGTTCTTTTTTGTTTTTTGGACAAAATGATCAATTTGATGAATCTACATGTCAACTCATTGATAACCATGATAATCATCAAGCCCATTATAGTTCAAACAGTGAGCAGAACAATTCAAATAGTCAACAAAATAGAACTATAATCACCGATCAATCATCTACCCATGTTCGTTCATACCTTAAAGCATATGGTGTAGATGCGTGGATAATAAATAAATCTTCTAATCACTCCATAACAATTGAAAGTTACCCCGCAAATGTTGGGACATACCAGCAATCATATAATACAATTGGTCAGGCAAGAATGAATATAATTAAACCTGATGGAACTTATTTAATACAAAATCACAACAATCATTATTTTAATAATGCTCAGCAAGTTATGGAGGAATATTTTTTTCAAATTCCAGCTGATAGTCCCAATGGTGAGTATAAAATTGAAGTGGCAAACTATTTAAATGATCAAGGAGGGTATAGTTTAAAAGCTTTGTCTAATAACTCCTATATAACTATTACTGCAGATACTTCAATTCCTACTCCAATTACCGAAACACATGTTTTTAACGAAACAACAGCTACAGAGTGGGAGATCACTAAAAGTGAAAGCTTTAGTGTAGGGAATGATGTACATGAGTGGTCATTACCATTATTAGAGGGTGAAAATTTAGTTATTGATCTGTATAATGTAGCACCATTTGTCTGTATCGTGCCTGACTTTCCTTTTTGGGATTCAATGGATACAATATTGTATTTATTAGATGCTAACAATAATGTAGTAGCCTCTAATGATGACGGTGGCAATAATAAAAACGCGAGAATTTATTACACCGTTCCCTCTGCTGGTGATTATAAGATAATTGCTTCAAATTATGGGAGATTTAATGGGGATACAGGAAATTGGAGTGTGAATTTAGAGTATCAATTCGGGGCTGGAACAGCTGGTGAAGAAGTTCCATGGGGTCCGGCTGGTAACGATTGGGGTATAGACCATCAAGCTTGGGGTCTTGGAACTACGGGGATCACCTATTATGACTTAAAAATTAAATCATCTTCAACAGTAGATTTTACGACTGAGGATTTTCCGCTTACTAACTCAGATGCTATAAAAATTAATGCTATTTTACTCACTGACGATGTAAATTTAGTGAACTTACCTGTGACAACAAATCACATTGAGTCTCTGATAACAGACTTGAACACGGAATATAATAAAGTTTATAATTCTAGTTATTGGCCTGGTTTTGAACTAGCGGTTATTACAAAGTTTTATGCACCAGATTATTCTTCAACAAGTAATCCCCATAATGTCTTAAGTGCCATTGGTAACGGCCCAACTGCAAAACAAAATCATATTAATATCATATTTACAGAAATAGATAATGATAATACAAATATTGTTGCATCAACATATTTATACAGTAATGTTACTAGCACAACAGGTGCCTCCATCCTTATGGATGATTTTTCGGCAGACTCTGCTATACTAATTCATGAAATGGGACATGTGACTGGTATGAATCATATAGCAGGTACTTGGCCGCCTCGTGTTCATTCTTTGAATCTTGAAAATGGTACAAGTATGGGGTATACAACTAATTATATTTCTAGACCTGAAAATTCATTCATGAGCACCTGGAATTCATATCCTTTTTCAGAGGGCACATATACTAGTAATTATTTAACTCTACAACCTCCAACTTTAAAAACAACATCATATGGTGATCATTTTTCAGAAGCATTCAGAAGTTGGTTAATTATAAATAACTATATAAGTTCAGATGCTCTAGGTACTGGTTATGAGGGTAACGACACTTCAAATTCAACATCAGAAAGCTGGGTAAACAAAGAAACCATTACTGCAGGTAGTAGTGTTTTTAGCTCAATTGCGTCATCAAAAAGTGATGACAATAATTCTGCTGCTTACGTTTTTCAAAAATCTGACCAAACAAATTTATATTATGGGTTCCGAAAAACAGATAATACATGGGCTCATAGTAGTTTGACTACAGATACTGGAAGAAATAGAGTTGAAATGAATTCGAATGGTGATGCTATTATTATCGTTGAACCTTGGAGTGGTAGCCAATTGACTTCAATATATAAAGCACATGACCAAAATGATTGGTCAACACCTGAAATTGTTGCAAATTCGGAGTGGTACTCAGTTAGGTCCAATTTTCAAATAAATAATAATGGAAATGTGGCGTTAGTTTGGATGGATATTGGTGCAAATTCTAAATTAATTAAATTTAAAGAATTGGTGAATGGTTCATGGGCTAACGAAACAACCCTTTCCAATTCTACTAATATAAAAGAATTACCTTCAATAGCTTACAATGATAACAGAGATGTATTGGTTACCTGGCAAGAATGGGATATAAATAGCTCTGGGAGGTTTGATGTTGTTGGTAAATTCAAAAATGGTTCAACGCAGGCTTGGGGAGATTTGGAAACTTTTAGTGATGCAACTAATCACGCTGGCTTTTCTCAAGTTGCTATGGATAGTTCTGGAGATGCCCTAATTTATTGGAGACAAGCAACTGGAACTTTTGTGAGTGAGGAAGCTAATAATCCTGTTGGTGAGTTAAATGTAAAATATCGTAATTATGATGGTTCTTTAGAAAACACTGTAACTATTTCTCCAACAGGTGAAGATTCATTTAATGCATCTACAGAATCTACTGAACCTCGAGTTGTATTTGAAAATGGGCATGCAGCTGTAACTTGGTGGGGAGTAAATGGAGGACATAATATTATTTATGCATCAATTATGCAAGATAAAATTACTTGGAATACAACAGCCTTAACTACTAATGGAAAGAACGCAGATTTATCTTCAATATCAATAGGAAATAATGGATTTGTTGCTGTTGCTTGGCAAAAAACAGATGGATTAAACCATAGAATACAATCTAAATTTTATAACTCCTCAACAAGTTCATGGTCTTCAGTGATGACAATGTCAGATCAAGGGGCTGATGCAATTCACTCTGATATAGCGGTAGATGGCAATTCTTCCGCCACCGCATCTTGGGTTAGATGGAATACCTTAGACTCAAAATATATCCCAGAAATAAAACAATACACTCCAATTATTATTACTTTATCAGGATCTGAAACTATTACTTTAGAGGTAGGAACTAACTATGAAGAGGCTGGCGCAACTGCCATTAATAGCTCTGGAGTGGATGTTTCGGGAGATATTCAAATTTATGGAACAGTAGATAGTTCTGTTGTTGGTACTTATACCATCACTTACGACGTTACTGACTCTACTGGGAACATTGCTTTAACCAAGACTAGAGTCGTAAATGTTGTAGATACGACTTTACCAATAATCTCGTTACTCGGAGATAATTCGATAACAATTGAAGTAGGTTCTTCCTATAATGATGCTGGAGCAACTGCAAGCGACAACTACGACGGAGACATCACGTCAAGCATTATTGCAAATAGTACTGTAAATACTTCTTTAGCAGAAAGCTACACTGTAACTTATAATGTTACAGATGCAAATGGAAATGCAGCGACTACGGCAACAAGAATTGTTAAAGTAGAGCATCCATGTATATCTTCCGAAAGTTTTGAAACGTTTCCACTAAGTGACTGGATAATAATAAATTCTGATGTCTCCAGTAATGACATTGAACTCTCAGATGGATGGTCTGATGATGGAACTTATAGTTTAATGTTTTCTGCATATTATGGTTCACCTACTCAAAATCAATACATTATATCTCCTCAGTTAGTGACTACTGAAACGGATAGATATATGAAATTTTATCCATATTCATGGTTAGGCCCAGAAAGTTATAGGGTTGGCTGGTCTTCAACAGGAACAGATATAGATAATGATTTTACATGGGGAGAAGTCCAAACTGCATATGACGAAACCCCTTTGTTTGAGAAAACAGATCTTCCTGTAGGAACTAAATATATTATTATTGAACATATATTTGATACATATGGTGGGAAAATGTATGTTGATTCTTTTTGTTTGCCTAAACTATATGTAGACGATGAATCTCCAGTAATTACTTCCGGATCTTTAGGTATTGACCTATTCGAAAATAGTGGAGAGGGGCAAACGGTTTATACTACTATTGCTACCGACAATATTGCAGTAATTAGTTATTCACTAAGTGGAACTGATGCTTCTCTATTATCAATAACATCATCTGGTGTGGTAAGATTAACTACCAATCCGGATTATGAAACTAAATCTAGTTATAGTTTTACTGTAACAGCAAGTGATGCCGCTGGTAATACAAGTGCTGCTACCACTGTAACATTCTCAATTACAGATGTAGATGATACCGCACCTGTGATTACTGTAACTGGCGATAATCCAGCAACCGTTGAGTTAGGAGCTACGTACACCGATACAGGCGCAACAGCAACAGACCTATCCGGAGCGATCACAGTTACTTCTACAAGTACCGTTGATACTTCAACAGTAGGAAGCTATACCGTTACGTATTCAGCAACAGATGCAGCAGGAAATGCCGCAACTCAAGCGACACGAACAGTAAACGTAGTAGATACCACTGCTCCAGTAATCACTGTAACAGGTGCTAACCCAGCCACGGTTGAGTTAGGAGCTAGTTATACCGATACAGGCGCAACAGCAACAGACCTATCAGGAGCGATCACAGTTACTTCAACAAGTAGCGTTGATACTTCTGCAGTAGGAAGCTATACCGTTACGTATTCAGCAACAGATGCAGCAGGAAATGCCGCAACACAAGTGACACGAACAGTAAACGTAGTAGATACCACTGCTCCTATATTAACTCAGGTAACAGCTATTGAAACACCATCAAATAACCGAAATCCAAGTTATATTTTCACTACCAGTGAACAAGGAGTGATTTCAAGTAGTTTGGCATTTACATCAGAAACCAATACAACAACAGCTAATAATCAGATGATAACGTTTAGTGAATTAGAAGATGGTCTATATACACAAGTGATATTAAATGTCACAGATGCATCAGGAAATTTAGGAACTTTAATCATTCCTGATTTTGTAATAGATGAAACAGCAAGTTCTGGAGAGGGTCTAGATTTTGCATCTATTGTTATATATCCCAACCCAGCATTTAACAAATTATTTATAGACACTGGGAAGATTTTTGACTACGAGCTTTATAATGTCTTAGGACAGAAAATTATTTTTGGGAAGATACGTGAGGGTACTAATGAAATTAATATTAGTAAATATAGTAATGGTATTTACATTCTAAAATTTAGAAATGGGTACAAAAGTTTTTCAAAGAAAATAGTAATTAATCAATAGATGAATTTTTATTGTCTCTAATAGGCTATAAGACATAAGTTGTTATATTTTTTTATATGGCTAAACTAAAAATTAAGTATGCGGGTCTGATATCTTTTTTCTGATTTTTGGGTGTTCTGAAATAGATTCTGATGTTAACAAGGTTTGTTTATTACTTTCCAAAGTCTCCATGGCAACTAATTCATTAATAAAAGCTTCTCAAAATTCTGAAACTGGAGAACGGGCGAAGAATGTTTTAAATATCAAATATACCCTCAGACATATTAAACTTAACACTTGGTTAGATATTGAAAAAATTGCAGTTAAATATAAAGAAGGTGAATTTAAAAACTGTCTTGAAAAAAAATGTGAAGCTTCCTTGAGAGAGATTACTAAATTACTGTTTGAGGAAATTAATAGGGTAGAGTTAACAGAAAATACTGTCGGCCCATTAAAACTCAGGAAAGATACGCCTAGTGATTTATATTTAAGAAAGGTGTTTAAATATGAATAGTTCAGTAGAGATTTTATCTATATTTATTTAGAGGACGAAGACTTTAATATTGATTATGAAATATCATTATAGAATTACGATAGTCTTAGTTTGATGCTCTTCTTTATTTAGATACTTACTTGTATAAATTTTTCACAAAAAATATCTTAGAATTTTAAATTGGAGTCTTAATTTCTAATCCAAGTTTGTAAAATATCATCATCAAAAGGAGTTTGTATTTGGTTACCATCTATAAAAGTTACTTCCAAGATAAATCCATCAATTAAATAAGAATTTGCACCAATATTTGTCCATGAGGTTGGACCGTATACTAATAAATCTTCTGCTAAAGTACCATCTTGAAAACATTCCCAAACATTTTTTGTCACACTCGTTTCGGTAAATATAAATTGATCAGGGGAGCCTTCGTCAGAAGATAAAAAGCAACCTCTCGCTTGGCCAACTGGCCAATTGCCAGCTCCTACCCATTCTTCGCTTATAAGCGTCCATGTGCCAATGATAGGGTCTGTTATATTTACAGCTCTTGTGGCAATACTAGAATTATTAGAAGAATCAACAACATTATAAATAACATTATAACTGCCTGTTTCAGATACATTAACATTTGATGAAATAGTAATAGAATTAGTTATATTACCATCTATGTTATCGGTTGCAATCGCTCCTAGTTCTTGATAAACGTCATCTAAAAACATTACTTGAGGATTTTCTCCTAATAAAGTAATGATTGGAGGTTCAGAATCTTGGATAGTCTCTTCACTTTCATCCTCTGAATTAGAACTACAGCTAAATGCGAAACTTAGTCCTAGAAATACATAAAGTATTTTTTTCATAATTAGTTTGTTTAAGTAATTTAGGAGGATAGTTAGATAATATAGATATCAAATGTAAGTATAAATTAGTTGTTATTTATTACATAAGAAAAACAGATATGCTCGCTTTTTTTTACTTCTTAATGATTATTCTTTTGAATCAAATAAAAATTTCTTTATTAAAAATCAAAAAATTCTCATTACTAAAAATATATTTCTATACAAGATGTTTATTCTTTTAATTATAATTTTATTAATTTCGTATCACAATTAAAACTTTACAAAATGAAAAAAATAATTTTATTAGTGTCTTTAGTAACCTTAATGGTTGCATGTGAACAAACAAGTAAACAACCAACAGATAATAATCCGATGTCTGGTTATATGCTAGGAGATGATGTATATACTCAAGGTGTAGAAAAATTCATGAAAGCTTATACGGATAATAATTTTGAAAATGCGCAAGATATTTTTGCTGAAAATGCTGTATTTTCTGTTAACGATGCTAAAATGGGTGTAGGAGATATGATGACTGGATTTGCCGTAGGTCATCAGTTTTTTGATAGCATAGCTCATAATAATGTAGATACAGCAACTATGTATTACAATGATGGTAAAATTTTCACTAATGTCTGGTATGACTGGAGTGGGGTTGCTAAATCTAGCGGTGAAACAGTAGAACTTAAAGGCTATGGTTGGTTTAAATGGGAAAATGGCAAAGTAGTAGAAGCTTACAATGCTTTTGATCCAACAGCTTATAATTCTATAATGAGTGCACAATAATAATAGAAGCTTATAGAAGAGAGGTATTTCAACCTTTAATTAAATTGAAAACAATTTAATTAAAGGTTTTATTTTTTATTGACATTAGCTTTGTTGATTCTTGAATAAAAAAAACACTAATTACTTTTTTTAATATTCTCTGAAAACATATTAGGTGTTAGTCCTGTTTCATTCTTAAATATTCTGTAGAAAGTATTAACGGCTTTAAATCCAGAGGCTGATGCTAAAGCTTCAACACTGTAGTTTTTTAGGTAGTTGTTCTTAATTAATTTTTTTGCTTTTTCTATCCTGAAATGATTAGAATACGTTGAGAAATTTTCAAAATTATTTTCGGCTATAGCTATTGATATGTGTTTGGCTTTAACATTTAATTCAGTTGCTAACCAATTTAAATTAAACTGGTCTTTTAGATACATTTCCTCTTTTATAACCTGAGTAGTAACAAAATTATATAGTCTTTTTAGGTCAATTTCAGCATTCATTTTTTCTCTTTCTACACTATCAGGATTCATAAAATGTGGTAAGTTGAACAGAATAGTTTTATTTTTATTTAGAAACATAGCAAGTATAAAAAAAAGAAGTGCAATGCCAGATGATAATATATGTTGATCAGAGTAAAAAACTTCATTTTTAAATAGAAGTTTTACAGAAAAATATCCTGCAGTAATAGTCATTAAAGCTTTTATATGTGTTAAATTATATACCCATCTTCTTACAAGTTGTACTTGTTTTGAGGGTGATTTTACGTGTGTAAATTTATTTAACCATCTTCTTACAATTTTGTCTTGTTTTGTTGAAGATTTGGTTTTAAAACTATTATGAAGTAATATATAAGTTGATATGGTATAAAAAACATTTAAGAGACTTCTTAAAGTAGTTAACCATATTGGTAAACCATTTGCTTTAAAATAGGTAGACCAATACAAATTATCTGGCTCAATATATACAAAAGGATCAAAACTATTAGGTTTGTAAGGTAATTCAAAAAGTATATAAAAAGCTGTAAATACAATAAAGTGTTTAATATCTGTAGTGTTAAAAGAGTCATCATCATTGACAATTTTCTTTACATATAAGTAACATAATATTGGAACTAAACATACTATAGAAGAATTGAATATAAGCCCTACGGGAAAAGAAATATTGTAAAAATGTTGGATTAGATGCATAAAAGTGTGTCTTACAAGTCCAAATGTAAAAACAGATAAAAGTAAAAGTAATAACTTATTTGAATTATAATGAAGTTTTCCTGCAGATGTGGCCATTCGTACTATAATTACAAGAGTTAACGCCCATAACAATATCAATAATATATCGAAAAAAATCATTTGTCTGGGGGTGGTATTTAATTTAAAAGTAAAACAAAACTTATTTTTTGTTTACTTTTTTATTCTTTACTCTTAACAAAAATACTAATAATAAACTTATGTTAAGGAGCTTAAGCTGTTTTTTTTAGATGTATTATATATATTTAGATGTATCCCATTTTTTTTTGAGACATCATTTTATTTTAAAGACAATCAAATGAATAATTTTTAAATTAGTTTTGTTTTGTTAGTAATTCTACCCTCTAGTAACGCCCCCTAATTAAGTTACACCTATTACAACAAAAATGTATACAATACATTTTTGTTGTTTTTTTTTTAATACAACTATTTCGTCTATTAATAAACTTAAGTGTAAATTTAAAAATATAGTTTTCTTCTTGTAGGAAAGAAGTTATTGAGGTTTTATTAACTTCATTAACTTTATATTTCCCAAAAGACATCTCTAATAATTCCATATTTTTCTAAATTTTCATATTAAAAAATAAACATATTACATATCTTTAATTTCTTTATTTAAATTAGAAATCATCTTGACTAAACAGGTTTGTATTATTGGAGCAGGTCCATCGGGACTCCCTGCTATTAAAAATATAAGTGAAGCAGGAATATCTGTGGTAGCCTATGATTATAATAGTGATGTTGGTGGGAATTGGATTTACAATGAAAAAGACAGCCATTCTAGTGTTTTTGAGACCACACATATTATAAGTTCAAAGACTTTATCTCAGTATGAAGATTTTCCCTATGGTCCTGAGATTTCAGATTACCCCTCACATGAAGAACTTAGAAACTATTTTCAATCGTATGCTAAGTACTTTAACTTATACCCTCATATACAATTTAATACGCTTGTTAAAAGCTGTGTTAGGTTAGATAATGGTCATTGGGAAGTAACAACTATAAAAGATAAAAATGAGCATGTACAAATTTTTACAGATTTAATAGTTTGCAACGGACATCATTGGGAACCTAAATATCCTAACTATTTAGGCAAATTTACAGGTGACTTTTTACACTCACACCAATACAAAAAAGCAGCGCCCTTCGCAAACAAAAAAGTGTTAGTTATTGGCGGTGGAAATTCGGCTTGTGACGTTGCTGTAGAAACTAGTCGTGTTAGTAGTCAAACATCCATCAGTTGGCGAAGAGGATATCGAATTATACCTAAGTTTTTAATGGGTAAACCAACAGATGTTTTTGCAACAAAGATGAGTTTTCTGCCAATTTTTCTTCGAAATCTCCTTGCGGGTCTAATTGCTAACATTAACAACGGTTCAAATAAGATTTATGGGTTACAAAAACCAAATCATAAATTTGGAGCTACTCATCCAACTATTAATAGTGAATTGTTATATAAAATCAGGCATGGAAAAATAAAGCCTAAGGTAGAAATTGAGCGTTTTGACGGAAAAAAAGTCTTTTTTAAAGATAAAAGTATTGAAGAATTCGATGTAATAATTGCTTGTACAGGTTTTGTTTTAGCCCATCCATTCTTTCATGAAAATTTTTTAAATTACAGAGAAGGGCCTGTACCTCTCTATCTAAAAATGTTTCATCTAGAATACGACAATCTCTATTTTATTGGAATGTTTCAACCACTTGGATGCATTTGGCCAGGAGCTGAACAACAAAGTAAATTACTAACTTTAGCACTAAAAGGAGTTTGGAATCGACCCGCTAACATAGGCGTTTTATGTGAAAGAGAAATAACACATCCGCATATGAAACAAATTAATACAAACAGACATAGAATAACCGTAGATTTTCATCGCTTTATGAATGACTTAAAATTAGAAATTAAAAAGGTAGGTTAAAACCACTATTAGTAAGCTGTTGTAAATCATTTAATTATATATATATATACTGATCTAAACAATTTGAAATAGTTGCTTAAATTTGTTAATTGTGTAATTTTAGATTATATTTTTTTATGCTCAATACAAATAACAAATTATTTATTCTTTTCATTGAGAAAAGACTTGCTATATTTATAATTATCTTTTTTTTTAATAGCAACCTTATTGTGAGCCAGTTATCAGAATCATTAGGTGCTCCTTTTGTTGAAAATTTTACAAAAAAACAAGTAAAACAAGATTTAAAGATTTTTGATATTTCTCAGGATAAGAATGGAGAATTGTATTTTGCAAATCCTGGTTCTTTGTTGGAATATGATGGTTTTTCTTGGCAAAATTATTCTGCTAAAGATCAATCTGATCTTCGAGCGGTTTTATACGAAGACGATGCTCATATCTATACTGCCGGAATCGGCGGTTTTGGGTATTGGTCAAAAAATAACAAAGGAATTTTAGAATATTCAAGTTTGCATTTTAAATATCCAACTAAAAATGCACCATTACTTCCTGTGTTTTTAAATATAGTATCAGCAAATAAAACTATTTTTTTTCAATCTTTTCAACAAATATATATATACAATCCTACTAAAAAAGAATTAACTACAATACCAGCAATTAAAGGATTTAGTAAACTTTTTTCATCTAATAATAGAGTTTTTGTTCAAGACGTATCTATTGGTTTATTTGAAATAATTAACTCTGAAAAAATACTAATAAAAGGGACAGAGAATATTTCTATGGATATCATAGGTCTATTTGAAGAAAACTCAAAAAGTTTGTTAATAGCCACAAAGAATAACGGTTTTTGGTATTTTAAAAATGGATTATTACAAAAAAAGAAATGGGAATTTAACCAGGAGATTGAACAATCTATAATCACTGATGTAAAAATATATAAAAAAAATAACTTAATTATTGGGTCCTTAAGGAATGGTTTTTATATTATTTCTGATAGAGGTCTTAAGCTAGCACATTTTAATAAAAATAATGGAATAGCTAACAATGCTATTCGTAAAGTTTTTGTTGACAATAATCATAATATTTGGTTAGGTACAGAATCAGGGATTAGTTATTTAGAAATAAATAGTAACACCAAATATTTATTAGATACCAAAAGCAGTTTTGGCACTGTGTATTCAAGTTTCTTAAAAGATTCGTTATTATACCTAGGAACTAATCAAGGATTATTTGTGAAGAATATAACAAATACGCTTTCCGATCCAAAGCTTGTGAATAACAGTACTGAGCAAATTTGGGAAATAGATGAAATTGATGGTCAACTATTAGTAGGTAGTGATAAAGGACTTTCTGTAATTCGTAATAATTTTTTAAAAACTATTCATTTAGAAGGAGGGGCATGGACTTTTAAAAAACATCCTAAAATTAAAGACCTCTTATATGTTGGCTTTTATTCAGGAATTGCTGTTTTTAAAAAAATGAATGATCAATGGGTTTTTGTGAAAAAATTTCAAAATTTTGGAGAATCATCAAGATTTTTAGAATTTGATCAGTATGGTCATCTGTGGGTTGCACATCCATCAAAAGGTTATTATAGATTAATGCTGTCTATAGAAGGTGTTGAACTTGAAGATACTGAGTTTTATGGAATAGAAAACTCTAGTATTGCAGCGTATGCATATATATGTAAGATAGACGGTAACTTAGTTTTTTACAATCCTAAAGGGTTCTTCTTCTATGATGCCATTGATAATGTATTTACAAAAGCAAAATATCCATCGGAAATATTCAAAGACCTTAAAAATATTAATTATATTTCACAAGATGAAAACATCTTTTGGTATTCTACACCTAATTCTTTAGGATATGTTTTACGAAATGGAAATGATTTCAATAAGATTCAAGAACCTTTTCACACTATTTGGGATAGTCATTTAAAAGACTTTAATAAGATAAAAAAAATAAATAATACAAATTATGCTATAGGTATAGATAATGGTGTTATTTTTCACAAACTTAGTTCTAAAATAAATAAACAATCACAAGTTCTTCCAATAATAAAATCATTACAGTTTATTAGTTCAAATGATACTATCATAGCTCCAATAGATTTTAAAACCGAGTTAAATATTCCTTACAGCAATAATTTTTTAAAAATTAAAGTTGCTTTACCAAATATCCCAATAAGTTATTCTAGGCAATTTCAATATAAATTTAATGGTTTGGATAATCAATGGTCTCATTGGATTAGTGAATCTGAAATTAAACTTCCTTCTATTACATCTGGTAATTATGTCTTAGAATTAAGAACAAAAACTGAAGTTGATCAAGTTTCTGCAAGTGTTAAAATTCCATTTTATATAGCTTACCCGTGGTATATTTCTAGGGTTGCAAAAACCTTTTATTTAGTATTATTTTTTATATTTTTCATAAGTTATAGAAGCTTCCTTAAGCGTAAAAACTTTAAATATGTAAGTAGATTAAAGGAACTAGAAAAACAAAAAAGAGAGCGCCAAAAAGAAAGATTTGAGTTGGAGAAATTAGCCATTGATAAAGAGTTATTATTGTTAAAAGAGAAAAATTTAAATTTAGAAATAAAAAAGAAAGATTCTGCTCTAGCCTCATCTACGTTAAACAATATCAAAAAAAAGGAGCTACTTACTGACTTAATTAAAGATATCAAAAGTTTTGATAATGAGATAGCTAATAGCTCCATGAATTACTCTGTTAGAAAAATCATAAAAAAAATCAATTCTCATTTATTAGATAAAGAAGATTGGTTAGCTTTTGAGCTTCATTTTAGAAATTCTCATTCACAATTTTTTGAGAATTTAAGAGAAAAACATCCAAACTTATCGACCAATGAAATAAAGTTAAGTGCTTATTTAAAATTAAATCTTTCATCCAAAGAGATTTCATCATTAATGAACGTTGCAATCACAAGTATTGAGCAAAGTAGATATCGCCTAAGAAAAAAATTCAATTTATCAAAAGAGATCAACTTGTCTAATTACATTCAAAGTTTTTAATTTCACGTAAATATTTATATGTCAATTTATTATCTCGGTTTAACAAAGATTTTGTAGAGGTAAAAATAACAAATGGATAGATTTTGTATAGGTGTTATAATTGTTAATAATGAACTTTCAAATTATTTTTGTCTTATATCACACCTAATTAGATTAAAAAAGTGATTTTAAATAATAGCAAATTTATGTATTTGTTTTTAAGCAACTCATGTGATTTTTAATCAATATGTATATTATTTTAACCTAAAACTTACTAAAATGAAACAATTTTTTTTTTTAATTTTATTGATAACCTTTCTTAGAATTGATGCTCAAGAGATAACTCATATAGATTTTGACACGTACAACCCTAATATTGTTTTTAATAGTTGGAACACATCTTCAACTTTTTCTAAAGTATCTAATCCTGTTTTTGACGCTACAAACTCCTCCGCTTTTGTTGGTCAGTTTACTGCTGGTAATGACAATAACATTGGTATAGGGGTTATAGATCCAACAACTGTTTTTACCTCACCTTTCAATTTAGAATCAAATTCTATTTTTAAAATGAAAGTTTTTTCTACCGAAGAGATAGATGTTATTTTTCATTTAGAAAATTCTCCAGATTATGGGAATAATATTGAAGTAACTGCCTCAGTTGGAGCAATTGATATTAATAAATGGACAGAGTTAACGTTTGACTTTAGTAGTTTTTCCAATATTTTCATGAATAACATTGTAATTAAAATAGGCGGTTTAAATACTACTTCAGGTGATTTTTATTTCTTTGACGATATTAAAGGACCAGAATTATATACTTCCCCTGCTCAACAATATTCTCCGGCTAATGGTGATACAGATTCCACCATATCAACAAATTTAGAAATTTCAACAAACGATTTTTTTAGAAATTTAGATGATTCAGAAATTACAGATTTAAGTTCTAATGTTGCAGTAAAGATTGGAGATCAAAATGGTACAGACGTTCCCTTTACAGCAAGTATAAACGGAGATAAAAACAAAATTATAATAGACCCATCTTTTGATTTAGATAATTCTACTACGTATTGGTATGGGATTTTTGATGGTTCTATTGAGTATTCAGATGATACTGCTGTAACAGGAGTTTCTGCAAGTTTTACAACTAAAGATGCTGTAACAGGAGATATTAATGAGATTCTTTTTGATTTTGATACTACAAATACAAATGTTGGATTTGAATCTTGGGGTGGAGTTGGTTTTGCAGCTATCGAAAATCCTGATAAGTCCGGAATTAATATTTCAGATAATGTTGGTGAATATACTTATAATGGTGGGGATGCAGGTCTTGAAAACTCATTGGTTAACGGTGCAACACCTTTATTGCCATTTGATTTTGCTGAAACACCATTTATTAAAGTAAAAGTATGGGTAAGTAAGCCAGTAGGTGTTTCAATCAAATTGCAAAACTACCCTGATTATGGTCAAGGATATGAACAAAAGATTGAAGTTACAGAAAGTAACACCTGGGTAGAATTGGTTTTTAATTATGGAGCTATTACTGCAACAAATTATGACAGAGCTCAAATCTATTTTGATAAAGATGGTAATGGAGGATCTGAAATTGGAGATAAATATTATTTTGATGACTATCTGAAAAGTAATATTGCTCCAGTCGTTGAAAATATATTGAGCCCAATTGATGGTGCAACAGATGTAGCTCAAATTACAAAACCTACCATTTCTTCTAATTTTCAATTTAGAAATACGGATAATTCTTCAATAACTGATGCTACAACTGTCGTTGAATTAAGACAGAATGATGCATCTGGTGCCTTGGTTGACATGACTGCCACTTTGAGTTCAGACAACTCTACTATTACCATTCGACCAGCAGTGATCCTTTTACCTAATACTATATATTGGTATGGTATCAAGGAGAATTCGGTTGAATATGCCGAAAATGAAGAGCTTGTATCAGGAGTTTCAGCATCATTCACAACTACTTCAACTGCTATTAATATGGTAACTTATGATGATTTTGATGGGACGTCTTTAGTAACTATTTCAGAATCTATGGGTGATCCTGCGGCTCCTTTCACAACTGTTGCTGACCCTTCAGGTGGATCAAATATGGTCAAGAAATGGGAAAAAGGTGGCTCATGGGGTGGCTGGGAAAGAATTCATATCCAGCTAAATGCTCCATTCGATGCTGCACAAGATGATATTTTTTCTTTTAGAGTGTATTCACCGGTAACAACAGGAATTAGATTTAAAGTTGCTGACGCCAGAGATGACAGTGAAATTAATGCTCAATATGAAACAGATGAAGAGATTATATTTGAGAATCAATGGCAAACAGTCTATTTAAATACATCAGAACTTGCTGACGGTGTTGAATTTGATCATATTTTTATTTTTCTAGGAAGAGGAGATAGTCCAAACACAACTTTTTATATAGATGATGTGATGGGGCCTCAATTACAAGGAACTGCATCTGTAAATGATGTTGAGTTAGCTGGTTTTCAGTTTTTTCCTAATCCAACAACCGATATGATTCATTTTACCAATTTAAATGGAAAGAAAGATATTCGTATTTTTGATATTAATTCCAAACAAGTTCTTGAAAAAATAATTTATTCTAATGAGTTGTCAATTAGAAGTTTAAATCCAGGATTGTACTTTTTACAAGTAAATGGTCAGTTTAAGAAATTGATTAAGCAATAATAACAACAGTATAATTTATAAAGCCATAGCAGGATAATTTTCCTGCTATGATTTTTATAATAAAAAATAAGGATGAATAAATCAGCAGCATTATTTTTAAAATTAGTTACATTTCTATTATTGTGTTTCACAAGCATTGCAAACTCTCAAACTGTTTTAGTTTCTGGAAAAGTTGTTGACAATACTGGAAGTCCACTTCCAGGAGTATCAATTATCGTTGAAGGGACGTCCACAGGTGCAGAAACAGATTTTGACGGTATGTATGTGATAAATATCAAAACACCAAAAGCAATTTTGGTATTTACTTATCTAGGTTTTGAATCACAAAAAATTAAAGTTCTAGATCAGAAAAAAATCAATGTAATTTTAAAAGAAAGCTCAGATGAATTAGAAGAAATTAGAATTGTTGCATTTTCAAAACAAAAAAAGAATAGTGTAATTGGATCTATTACAACCATCAAAGCATCAGAACTTAAACAACCCACTTCAAACATTACAAATACTTTAGCAGGTAAAATTTCAGGCTTAATTTCTTATCAAAGATCCGGTGAACCAGGTCAAGATAACGCAGCTTTTTTTATTAGAGGTGTGACTACTTTTGGTTTTAATAACAGTCCTTTAATTTTATTAGACGGTTTGCAAATTACAACTTCAGATTTGGCCAGAATAGAACCAGATAATATTGCCACCTTTTCAATTATGAAAGATGCCACAGCAACCTCTTTGTATGGTGCTAGAGGTGCAAATGGGGTTGTGTTAGTTACTACAAAAGAAGGAAAAAAAGGAAAAGCTAAAGTGTCAATTCGTTTTGAAAGCGCATTTTCTAGTCCCTCTAAAATAAATAGTTTTTTAGGAGCTGTAGATTATATGGAACTCTACAATAGAGCGCAACGTATGAGAGATCAATCTGCCATCTTGTTGTATTCAAAACCGAAAATTGATGGTACTTTAAATGGTTTAAATCCTAATCTGTATCCAGATGTAGATTGGTATAGTGAATTATTTAACGATGTTGCACTTAACAAAAGATTAAATGTTAATATTAATGGAGGTGGAGAAGTAGCTCAATATTACCTATCTGTTTCTAATTCAAATGAAAAGGGCTTGTTAAAAATAGACCCTCTCAATAATTTTAATAACAACATTGATATTAACCGATCAAACTTAAGAGCTAACATCAATATTAATTTAACTAAAACCACTAAAGTAGCTGCAAAATTTTATTCATTATTTGAACGTTATAATGGTCCTATTGTCAGTGCATCAGATATCTTTAGGCAAGTAGCTCAAGCCAACCCTGCAAATTTCCCAAAAGTTTTTGAGGCAGATGAGGCATCAGCTAATTTTAATCACACCCTTTTTGGAAATAAAGGAAATGGTGGGTTTGCCAATCCTTATGCAGAAAGTGTTAGAGGTTTTAAAGATCGATTTTCAAATACAACCTTAGCTCAATTTCAAATTAACCAAGATTTAGGTTTTATTACAGACGGATTAAAACTAAGAGCTTTGGCTTCTGTTAGAACCTATTCAGAAAATCAAAACGAAAGAAGTTTTACTCCTTTTTATTATGGTATTTCTGAAATTGAGACATCAGAGGGAGTTACAAATTCACTATATCAAATTCAAGAAGGTACAGAGTTTTTAAATAACCCAACAGTCAATAATTATGGAAATAGTAATTTTTATTACGAGTCAGTGTTGGAGTATAATAAAACATTGAATGAAAAACATGATTTTAGTGGTTTGTTAGTTTCTTATTTTCAAGAATCATTGAATACAATTTCAGGCAATACAGCATTTTCTACATTGCCTTCTAGAAATATGGGTATTTCTGGAAGAGTTTCGTATAATTATGATGCTCGTTATTTTAGTGAGTTTAATTTTGGTTATAATGGTTCAGAAAAATTTGCTGATAAGAATCGTTTTGGATTTTTTCCATCTGTTGGTTTTGGATGGATTATATCTAATGAGACTTATTTCAAAGAAAATATTCCATCAATTAATTTGTTGAAACTCAAATATACCTATGGTTTGGTTGGGAATGATGGTATTTCTGGACCAAGCGATCGTTTCTTTTATTTGTCTGAAGTAGATCTAAACAATGGTGGTACTGGGTATTCTTTTGGAACAAACTATAACAATTATTATAACGGTTATATTATTAATAGATATGCAAATGAAAATGTAACATGGGAAGTTGCAACTAAATCAAATATTGGTTTAGAGTTAGGTCTTTTTAAAAAAATAAATATTCAAGCAGATTATTTTACAGAACATCGTAGAAATATTTATATGGAACGTCAGTATATTCCTGAAACTTCTGGTTTAACAGCTGTAATTAGTAGTAATATTGGTGAAGTTAAGGCAGAGGGTGTTGATTTATCAGTTGATTACAATCATGCCTTTAGTGGAGATTTTTACATCACAGCTCGAGGAAATTTTACATATGCTACTAATAAAATAATAGTGAATGGAGAACCAGAATTTCAAAATCAAAATTTAAGCAGAATTGGCTATCCAGTGAACCAAGAATGGGGTTATATCGCAGAAAGATTATTTATCGATCAAGAAGATATTGATAATTCGCCAGAGCAATTTAATGGATTTTCTTCCACAAACTCTTACTTACCTGGAGATATTAAATATACAGACATCAACAATGATGGTGTTGTAAATGAAAACGATCAAGCGCCAATTGGTAAACCAACGGTACCAGAAATTGTTTATGGTTTTGGGATATCTGCGGTTTATAAAAATCTCGATTTCTCAATCTTCATGCAAGGTTCAGCAAGATCCTCCTTTTTCATAAACCCTAATGATATTTCTCCATTTGTGAATGAACGTAATGCATTAAGCATTATAGCTGACAATCATTGGTCAGAAAACAATCCAAATCCAAATGCATTTTGGCCTAGATTATCAACTTATGAAATACAAAATAATCAAAAGACATCTACTTGGTGGTTAAGAGATGGAGATTTTCTTCGTCTTAAAAGTCTAGAGATTGGATATACTATTCCTGAAAAATGGGGTAGTCTTTTTTCTACAGCTAACATAAGATTATATCTTACGGGATTAAATTTATTTCATTTTTCAAAATTTGATTTATGGGATCCAGAATTAGCAGGTAACGGATTAGGGTATCCTCTTCAAAGAGTTATGAATATTGGTGCTCAAGTAAAATTTTAAAAAGTAACATATGAAACTTAAAAACAAACACATCGCAATTTTATTAGGTAGTATTTTTCTTTTTACAAGTTGTGAAGATTACCTAGACATTGTGCCCGATGGTACGCAAGAATTGAGTTTACTTTTTAATAGAAAAGAAACAGCTTATAATGCACTAGCAAACAGTTATAGTTATCTACCTCAAAGTGATGGTACCTACTCTAGTTATGTTTTAGCTAGTGATGAAGTTGCTGTGCCTGTCTCTAAAGAACCTAATTCAATTAAGTTAATGAAAGGACAGCAAAATATTTCATCTCCTTTAATGGGATATTGGTCAGGTTTTGCTGCAAATGGTAGAGGACAAGGTTCTTTGTGGGAGGGAATACGAAGTTGTAATACCCTTATTGATAATATAGATTTGGTAGTAGATATGACTCAAGATGAAAAAAATCAATGGAAAGCTGAAGTGAGCTTTTTGAAGGCATACTATCATTTTTTGTTAGTCAGTAACTATGGACCGATTCCTATTGTAGATGTTAATTTACCAATTAGTGCCTCAGATGAAGAAGTCAGATTGGATAGAAAATCAGTTGATGAGTGCTTTACTTATATTGTTGAAACGATTGACAATGCTATCCTTGATTTACCTGAAAGAGTCATTGGAAATAATGACCTAGGAAGAATTGATCAAATAATTGCCAAATCTATTAAGGCGAAAGTTTTATTATTTAGTGCAAGCCCGTTATTTAACGGTAACAGTGAATTTTATGCAGGGTTTGTAAATATAAATGGTGAAAATTTCTTTAATCAAACATATGATGAATCTAAATGGGAATTAGCGGCTATGGCTGCTAAAGATGCTTTTGAAGCAGCTATAGCTCAAGGGACATCAATGTATTATTTTACAGATACTGCACCTAGTTTTGATACTAATAATTTTCAGTATCAATTAATAAGAGACCAGTATAATAGTAGATACGTTATTACTGATCCATGGAATTCTGAACTGATATGGGGAAATTCAAGTCCAGTCTCTAATGGTCAGTATTGGCAAATTCAGTCTCCTGCAATGATGAAAAGTCCTGCCTCTTCATCTGTTGAAGCTGCTTGGCAATGGTTGGCACCTAGTATCCGAATAGCAGAGACTTATTATACAAAAAATGGCCTACCAATTAACGAAGATTTATCTTTTGATTTTACAAACAGATATGAGCCAACTACAATTGCTTTTAATCAACGATTTTACGCTCAATTTTTTCAAAGAACCGCAAAATTAAACCTAAATAGGGAACCTCGTTTTTATGCTTCGATTGGTTTTGATAGAGGTATCAACAGAACTTGGGGTAGCATTTGGAATTTAAAAATGAGAAAAGGAGAAATCCATGGTAGAATTGCAAATACATCTGATTATCTAGTAACAGGTTATGCGCTTAAAAAATTAGTTCATCAAGATTCAGAAGGAGATGCTTACAACAAATCAATTACCTACCCTTGGCCTATGATTCGATTGAGTGAATTGTATTTGAATTATGCGGAAGCATTAAATGAATTTAATGGTCCTTCATCTGATGTATATGATGCTTTAAACATTATTAGAGAAAGAGCAGGTATTCCAACAGTGCAAGAGTCTTGGAGTAATGTTGCATATGCTGTAACACCAAATAAACACACAAATAAAGAGGGTTTAAGAGAGATTATTCAACAAGAAAGAATGATAGAATTAGCCTTTGAAGGCCATCGATATTACGACATTAGAAGATGGAAATTAGCTGAACAGTATTTCTCTACACCTATTAAAGGATGGTCTGTAGATGAAGAAACAGAAGCTAATTATTATCAAATTATGGATGTTAGTCAACGATCATTCAATAGTCCAAGAGATTATTTTCAACCTATTAGTTTTACAGAATTATCTAGAAACCCAAATCTTGTTCAAAATCCAGGTTGGTAAAAAAACATCATTATGAAAAAACAGATAACACAAATAGTTCTTTTACCTTTCATCATTATTATAACAATATTTTCTTGTTCTAAAGATGAAGAAGTTGATACAGCCCCTCCCAGAGCAGTATCTAATATTTCTGTAGTTCCTACTAATGGAGGTGGTATTATCTCCTATTCTTTACCTACAGATGATGATATATCTTATGTGAGGGCTGAATATGTAAACTCTCAAGGAGAAGATGTTTTTAGAGTTTCCAGTAAGTATAATTCATCAGTAGAGGTAAACGGCTTAAATCAGACAACCCCAATTCAGGTTAGATTGTATGTAATTGATGAAAATGAAAATATTTCTGAGGCCTTAGAAATAGAATTTATACCCCTAGAATCATTTATTTTCTTGGTACAACAAAGTATTGAGATAACACCCGATTTAGGAGGTGTTAAAATTACTTGGGAGAATATAGCTTCAAAAACAGTTTTTGTATATGTTCATATTTTAAATGGAAATGATGAAACGATTAGAATTCTTTCTTCAAATAACAATGAAGAGAGTCTTTTTATAAGGGGATTAGAAGCGGTAGAATTGTCTTTTTCAACAAAGGTTGAGGACTTTGATGGAAATACAACTGAACTTCAGTTAGTTGGAAACTACACGCCACTATTTGAAGAAAAAATTGAAAAAGATACCTGGACTTTGATTTCTTCCCAGTCTTTTAATGGTGATGCCTATGAGGGAAGAACCGTAAATTTTTGGGATGATATTGTTGATACTGTAGAAACAGATTCTGATAATAGCTATTTTATAGCTACAAGAGATAATAATGGCGGTAGCCTAAACTTTCCGCTAGATATCGTTATAGATCTGAATAAAAATGTCAAAATCAAACGATTCAAACTATGGCAAAGAGCCTATTGGTATCAAGGTGGCGGTGTTACATATCATTATCAAGAAGAAAACATAAAGTCATTTAATTTATATGCCAGTAACGATGCTCAATCCTGGGAATTATTGGGCCAATTTGATATAGGTGACCCAAGGGATAGTGCTGGCAATATTCCAACAACTGCTTTTCAGGAAGCAATAGATGGTCATGACTTTAGCCTAGACAATACATCAGAACAATTTAGATATCTTAAAATATCCTTCACATCTAGTTATGGTAGCACACAAATATTAGTTGGTTCTGAAATAACTCTTTACGGTTTAGATAATTTATAATAACAAAGAAATAAATGGTTTTTAAAAACACATATGTTGTAATTTTTTTTCTAATTATTTCAATTTCATCCCAATCTCAGGGTTTAAGAACTTTAGGGAAAAATATCATTAATTCAAATGGCGATGAAGTTCTTCTTAAGGGAGTTGGTCTAGGCGGTTGGATGTTACAAGAAGGATACATGATGAATTCTTCTGGAGCAGCAGATACACAACACGAGTTCATAGAAAAATTAACCCTTCTTATTGGTGAAGAAGAAACTGAAATTTTTTACAATAACTGGCGTCAAAATTTTATAACAGAGCAAGATGTAGACTCAATTGCTAATTATGGTTATAATAGTATACGATTGCCAATGCATTACAACTTATTTACGCTTCCAATAGAGGAAGAATCAGTAGAAGGAGAAAACACATGGTTAGACACTGGTTTTGATATGGTAGATGAGCTACTGTCTTGGTGTGAAAATAACCAAATTTATCTTATTTTAGATTTACATGCTGCTCCCGGAGGTCAGGGACAGGATGCGGCTATTAGTGACTATGATGATTCAAAACCATCCTTATGGGAAAGTATAGCTAATCAAGATAAAACGGTTGCTTTGTGGGGAAAACTTGCAGATAGATACAAAGATAAAGAATGGATAGGTGGTTATGATTTGCTTAATGAAGTTAACTGGCCACTTGGAACCAATGTACTTAGAGGTTTATATGTAAGAATTACAAATGAAATAAGAGCTGTAGATTCAGATCATATTATTTTCATCGAAGGAAATGGATTTGCAAATGATTTCAGTGGTTTAACGCCTCCATGGGATTCGAATATGGTGTATAGTCCACATAAATATTGGACTTATAATGATACAGCATCTATCCAGTGGGTTTTAGATATTAGAGAGCAGCACAATATTCCTCTTTGGTTGGGTGAATCTGGAGAAAATTCTAATGTTTGGTTTACTGAAGCCATTAATTTGTTTGAGGATAATAATATCGGCTGGGCATGGTGGCCTTGGAAAAGAATTTCAACCATTGTATGTCCTTATTCAATTAACTCTAATGTCAATTATGAAGCTATCATAAATTATTGGAAAGGTGAAGGTTCTCAGCCTTCAGTGGCAAATGCTATTCAAGGATTAAGCCAATTAACGACTGATTTACTTATAGAGAATAATGTTTTTTATAAAGATGTTATAGATGCTGTTATTAGGCAACCACAAGATGAAACTCATGTTCCTTTTGCTGATCATAATATACCTGGGGTGGTTTATCTGTCTGATTATGACCTTGGTTCAAATGGTATTGCTTATTATGATGTAGATTATGCAAATTACACACTATCTACAGGTGAAAATTTTCAACCTTGGAACTCCGGATGGACCTATAGAAACGATGGTGTAGACATTCAAACAAATTCTGATGCGACAAATAGTAATGGTTATCATGTGGGCTATACCAATACTAACGAATGGATGAAATATACGGTAAATATTTCTGAAACAGGTTTTTATAACTTAAAGCTTAGGTACGCTACACAACAGTCAGGAGCTAAAATTAAATTTTTCATCAATGATGTTGATATTGCAGGGAATGTTTCTCTGGGTAATACAGGAGGTTGGAATAATTTTGTTAATCACTCTATATTTAACGCATTTATCGAAGCAGGAACGCATGTTTTAAAAGTTCAGGTAGATGGAAATACAGAGTTTAATATGAGTAGTATAGAATTCACGAATTCTACAGATGAAATTCCGTCATTCAGTGTATTAAGTGCTAGTACAAATAATGACGAACAATCTTTGAATATTGTTTTAAACCACCCTATGACAAATCAGTCATTATCTAATGATTTATTTGAAGTAAAGGTTAATAACAATTCAAGAACCATAGAATCTGCTGAAATAGCCTCTGTAAACAGTAGATTAATCACCTTAAATTTATCAGAATATTTATTTTATCAAGATGAAATTGAAGTAAGTTATGATGGTGCTATTATTACGTCAATATATAATAATACACTTGACGCTTTTCAGGATTTATTTGTTGAGAATAACCTTCAAACTAGATTTATAATTCCAGGTAAAATTCAAGCGGAAGATTATACCAACCAATTTGGCTTACAAACGGAAAACACGTCAGATTCTGGTGGAGGTCAAAATATAGGTTATACCGATGCTGGCGATTTTGCTGAGTACCTAGTTTATATATCTGAGACTGGTAATTATAATTTAAATGTAAGAACTTCAGCAGCATATGATACAGGGAAAATAGAATTTCAGCTTTTAAATAATAATTCAATAGAAAGTATTTCTACCATAGATTTACCTGTTACAGGTGGTTGGCAATCATGGCAAACCACTACTGCAGAAACGACTTTAAATGCAGGGGTGTATTCTCTAAAAATGAAAGTTTTGGAATCAGGCTTTAACCTTAATTGGTTTGAATTTGAGTTTGTGAGTTCACTAAGTATTGAAGAATTAGCCAACCATAATATTTCAATTTTTCCGAATCCAGTCAAAGGAAACTTTAAGATTCAATTAAATGATAATAATGAAGTGAAAGCTTTAAGAATTCTTGATGTTAACGGGCGTTTAGTAAAACAGATGTTCTCTAATTTATCTAGTAATGAATATAATATCTCCTCTTTAAAATCGGGTATTTATTTTTTAATTATTGAAACAGAGAAATTACAATATCAAAAAAAATTAATTAAAAATTAATCAAAAGACAGAAAATAATTTGAAGAATTTTTATCTCTTCGGTTTATTATTGTCTTTAAGAAAATATATCTATGAAAAAACCTACTTTTTTTCTCTTCCTAGGTCTAACCTTAATTGTTATTATCTCAACAGCATTTATAAATAACACCAAACTACTTTCAGTAAAGGTGCTTTTAACGAATACGTGGGAAGTAGATTTTATCGATAATTTTGATAATTTTAATTCAGATAATTGGCAAGATCAACGTATTTGGGTTAATAATGAAACTCATTGTTATGTTCCAGACAACGAGTTTGGAACTAGAGAAGTTAGTGATGGTACATTAAAATTAAAAGTTGTTAAAATTGATAAAAAACGTCCGTGTGATAATTTTGACAAACACGGGAAACAACATCCAGAAACTCAATATGTATCTGGGAGAATCGCATCTAAAAATCGAAAAGAATTTATCAAAGGAAAATGGACAGCCAGATTAAGACTCAGTAGCAACGGTGAACCAAGTATGTTTCCAGCATGGTGGATATTAGGAGCTCAAAATAATGAACCACCTGTTCAAGAACCTAATGAAAACATTTGTTGGCCGTTATCAGGATCTGGCGAGATTGATATTTTTGAACATCACGGTGATCATCAAAAAGATCATTTTACCACTGGAGCTATTAAAAGTTTAGATGAATGTGATAAAGGCGATTGGTGGAGTTTGCGAAAAGGCTTTGATGCTACTTTAAACGATTATCATGAGTACTCCGTTGAATGGGAAGGATCAGATCTTGTTTATAGGATTGATCAAAAAGAAATATATCGAAATCTTGGTGAGGGTGATCGATATAGCGAGCCAATGTTTGCGATTTTGAATTATGCTAAAATTACAGATTCACCAATGAATGGAGTATGGGTTATGGAAGTAGATTGGGTAAAGCACGAATTCAAGAAATAATCAATATTTAAATATGAAACTAAAGAATTTCAAATTAGCATGTCTTTTAGTGTTTATTTCAGGGTGCACAGACTCAAAAGTTAAAGAATCAAGTGTTTTACAAGCGTCATCTATTTCAACTTTAAAAGAGTATAAGAACAAAGCACTTCAAGTGTATACAACAGCAAAAGATACAGAGTTACGATTAACAAAAACCAGCGATCAAATTTTTAAAGATAAGGTACAACCTTTAGAAACTGAGGTGGCTATTTTTATAAATCCCAATAAGACTTTTCAAAAATATTTAGGTATTGGTGGCGCCATCACAGATGCTTCTTCTGAAGTTTTTGCAACTTTAGATAATGATCAACAAAATAAGTTACTACAATCTTTATTCGGGAAAGAGGGGATAGGCTATAATATTATTAGGACAAGTATTCATAGTAGTGATTTTGGTCTAGGAAGTCATACCTATATTGAAGAAGGAGATACAGATTTAAAGACATTTACGATAGAAAAGGATAAGAAAAAAAGAATCCCTTTTATAAAAAGAGCGATTGAATTAATTAAAGAGGATTTGGTTTTTTACGCAAGTCCATGGAGTCCACCCGCTTTTATGAAAAGCAACAAGAATATGTTATATGGAGGAAAGTTACTTCCAGAGTTCAGACAATCTTGGGCAGATTATTATGTAAAATTTATTAAGGCATATGAAAAGGAAGGGATTCCTGTGTGGGGTTTAACAATTCAAAACGAACCAATGGCCATTCAAAGATGGGAATCTTGTATTTACACAGCTGATGAAGAACGTGACTTTTTAAAAAATTATCTAGGTCCAACATTAGAAAACGCAGGTTTAGGAGATAAAAAAATTATTGTTTGGGATCATAATAGAGATTTAATTTCTGATAGAGCAAATACCATTTTTGAAGATCCAGAAGCATCAAAATATGCTTGGGGCATTGGTCTTCACTGGTATGAAACTTGGACAGGTGGTTTGCCAAAATATGACAATTTAAAAAATATAAATGAATCATTTCCATCAAAAAACATGTTATTTACAGAAGGTTGTGCAGAAGGATTTGATTCAGAAAAATTACATTTTTGGCCAAATGCAGAACGTTATGGAAATTCTATAATAAATGATTTTAATAGTGGCGTTGTTGGTTGGACAGATTGGAATATTTTATTAGATGAAAGAGGGGGGCCAAATCATGTTGAAAATTTTTGTTTCGCTCCAATTCATGCGAATACAAAAACAGGAGAATTAATTTTCACTCCAACGTATTACTATATTGGCCACTTCTCAAAATTTATAAAACCGGGTGCTGTAAGGGTCAGTACTACAACAAGCAGAACAACTATAGAAAGTACTTCTTTTAAAAATAAAGATGGAAAAATAATAACCGTTGTTATGAATAAAACCGATAGTAAAGTTACATATAAACTGATTGTTGGTAACAGTGAATCACTTTTAGAGATAGAACCAAGAGCAATGCAAACAATAATTTATTAAATTTACTTTTTTATAAAATCAAAAGAAATTATGAGCAATAAGGCATACACCATTTTTATAAGTTTTATCGTAGCATTAGGAGGCTTCCTCTTTGGATTTGATGCAGGGATTATTTCAGGAGTTATGTCATATGTTGGACCAGAATTTGATCTTAATGAAATTCAATCTGGATGGGTGGTAAGTGCCCCATCATTTGCTGCAATGTTTGCCATGTTGTTTTCTGGAAGATTAAGTGACCTTTTTGGAAGAAAAAAAATGTTGATTTTTGTTGCTTTTTTATATGCTATTTCAGCTGTTTTATCTGCGATGGCATCTTCTTATGAAATGCTTTATTTAGCAAGAATTATTGGAGGTATAGCATTTGGTGCTGCATTGGTTTTAGCACCTATTTATATTGCAGAAATTTCAACAGCAGAAAACAGAGGAAAGCTAGTTTCATTGCAACAATTAAATATAGTTTTTGGTTTTTTTGCAGCATTCTTAAGTAACTATTTTTTTAATAAATACAATACATCAGATACTACATTTTTAACTGATGAAAGTGTTTGGAGATGGATGTTAGGTGTAGAATTACTTCCTGCATTATGTTACTTTATTTTTCTATTTTTTATACCTAAAAGCCCACGTTGGTTGTACTTAAATGAAAACTTTGAAGAGGCTAAAAAAGTTCTAAATAAAATTCATGGTGCAGAAAGAGGAGGTCAAGAAATTATAGCCATAGAGAAAAATATACATTCAGATAAAAATAAGGCTCCATTAAAAATCAAAGATTTATTAAAACCATCATTACGTTTTATTATTATTATTGGTTTAGTTGTTGGAGTTCTTCAGCAGATAACAGGAATAAATGCCGTGTATTTTTATGCAACTTCAATTTTTGAGCAAACAGGTATAGGCACAGATGCGGCTTTTTCATCTGGAGTTTTATTAAGTACAATTTCAGTAATTTTTACTTTTGTTGCTATTTATTTAATAGATAAAATGGGAAGAAGACCATTGTTATTAATTGGTACAGCAGGAATAGCTGTTAGTTTATTATTATGTGCCTATGGCTTTAATGAAGCAACATACAAACTGTCAACAGAAAATATTAATCAATTAGAATTTTCTGAATCTCAAAAACTACTCCCATTTGCAGATACAATTTATGAAAGTGATATCGCTTTTAAAAATGATTTAAAAGCAGCTTTAGGAAGTAAAATATATAGTAAAAATGACGGTGCTATTTTGGAAGCTGCAACCACAATTAATGCTACTTTGATATTGATAGGGATTTTAGGTTTTATAGCTTGTTTTGCCTTTTCATTAGGACCAGTTATGTGGGTATTACTATCTGAATTATACCCATTAAAATATAGAGGTTTGGCTATTGGTGTTATTGCTTTTGTTAACTCACTAATAAGTTCTTTAGTTCAGTTAATCTTTCCTTGGGAATTGTCTAACCTTGGAAATTCACTCACATTTTTTATCTTTGGTATGATTGCAGTATTCGGGTTCTTCTTGATGATAAATATACTACCCGAAACCAGAGGGAAATCTTTAGAAGAAATAGAACAGGAGTTCGTTAGGTAAGGTTTTTCAAAAACAATAATATTATAAGTAGAAAACCTTGAATACTATTCTGTATTTTTTTCTTGTTAGTAGGCATCGTTATTTTTTTTTGATAGAAGATTAAGTTGTAGAATTTTGTTAGCAAGTACCTTAGATACAGCATCTGCTCCCTCAGGAGTTAAATGCTGGTTTTCAGTTTTAGTGTTCTCAAAATAATGGGGTTTTTTAGTCAGGGAGGTCTCTAAATTCAGGTCTACAAAAGGAATATTAAGTTGTTGGCAAAAAGAATCTATCTGTTTTCTTCGTTGAATTTGAGGTTTGAAGTGTTTGAAATACATTGGAGATTCATAAACAAGAACCTGTATTCCTTTGGATTGACATTCTTTAATTAGTTTTTTAACAATGGGCAATACTGATGAGTCTATTGGGCTGTCAGGAAATGAAATCCAATCATTGTTGTAATGATATAATAAACTATCTGAAATCGAAACTCGCTTATGTTTTCTAAACCCTGCTCTTGATATGTCTTTTTTTGACGGGAATAAAAACTCATAAAAAATATTTGGCTCTGATTCAATTAAAAAATAATCCTTTGTGAAAGGGCTTAGCATATAAACAAGCTCATCTTTATTGTTATAAAGAAAACTAGGTAAATTTAGAATATTATTTTGTGACCCGTGGAAATATGTTAAGTTTATAGGAGATTTACTAAAACGAGGTGATTCATTAACCCATTTTGAATATCGAATAGAATCAATGTTTGTTCTAGCATTATCTAGGCTTGATCTTGTTCTGAAAGAATGAGTTTCTAAGACGACCAATTCAGGATTTAAATAATCCCAAGAGTTTGAAAAAAACCATGAAAGACTTAATATATTAGCACCTAGATACCCAAAAAAATGAGAAGATTTTTCAGTAATAGAATCTATAATAATTGGATTTAGGATATCAGTTTGTGAGTTCCCAGAAAATATAATTTTGGCTGTATTTAGCGAATCTCTTTTTACCAAAGAACGCCACATGAGTTCTGGTTTTGAACTATGTTCATTAAAATCGAATACTCTGCTTGTAGTGAACAAAAAGAGTATAAGTATTAAAACAAATAACCCAAGGCCGATCTCTTGAAAAAATAATTTAAGATCATTTTTATTCATACGTTTTAAAATTTTTCATAAATAAACTGTTTTTGATTGTTTTTATCAATTATAGGAGTTTTACTGCCTGTTCTCCCATTGTAAAAACCAAAAAAAATGATACTCAACGAAAGTGCTAGTGAAACAAACCATCTATTTAACCCATTCCCTTCGTAAAAGGAATTAACTCGATCTTTATGATATTCTTGATAGTATTCAACACTAAAAATGATGAAAATAAAAAGTAGTCCAAAAAATATTTCATATCTATTCAGACCTAGTTGAATTTGATTCGGAAGGTCTTTGATATTCGAAATAGTGAACTCCCATCGTGATAGCCCTGAAAAGATAGCTTTGGCTTGGTCTAAATTTTTACTTCTAAAGAAAATGAGTGATAGATAAACTGAGACGTGAGCCAAAATTTGTCCTATTAATGTAAGTGTTTTGTTTCCTGCTTTGTCAGCATTGTCTATCACAGGATCTAAAATTAAAATCAGTAGACCATTCATTATACCCCAAAGAAGAAAATTCCAGCCAGAGCCATGCCATAAACCAGCCAAACCAAAAACAATAAGTACATTTACAACCTTTCTGAATTTAGTTTTTGGTATATTGAGTTGAAAATAAATATAATCACGAAACCATTTGTGAATTGTGATATGCCAACGTTGATAAACTGTTTTAATGTTTTTTGCTAGCAAAGGGCGTGTAAAGTTTTCACTTAGTTTGAATCCTAATAAACGTGCACTCCCAATTGCAATATCGCAATAACCAGAGAAATCACAATACAATTGAATGACAAAAAAGACAATAACAAATACGGTTGTTAATCCTGATAATTGCTCTGGGTTTGAATAGCCTTCATTTACATAAAAAGCCAACCTATTTGCAATCACAATTTTTTTAAAAGCCCCCCATAATATTCGTAAAACTGCTTTTTTTGCTTCTTTAAGTTCAAAAGAGTGAATTTTTTCAAATTGTGGAATTAAATCTTTAGCACGTTCTATTGGTCCTGCTAGTAATTGAGGAAAAAAGGCGATATAGGTAAAGAAAACAAAGGGGTCTTTAGTTGAAGTTATTTCTTTTCGATACACATCAATAGTGTAACTCATTGTCTGGAAGGTGTAAAAACTAATCCCAACAGGAAGTACCCAGTTAAGATAAAGAAGATCATGATTTACACCCATAGAGTTTAGGGCTAATTGAGCAGATTCAATAAAAAAATTATGATATTTAAAGATTGATAAAAATCCTAGATTTACAAAAACACTAAGGAATAAAAGCCATTTCCGTTTATTTATATTTGATGAGGTATCTAGTTTTAGTCCTATAATGTAGTCTAGAATAGAGCTAAAAACGATGATTCCGAGGAAACGCCAATCCCAACTAGCGTAAAAAAGATAGCTTACTGTTAATAAACTGACATTTCTTAATTTGAGTCGATTAGGGCGATTCAAGATGGTCCAATATAATATAAAATAAAAACCAAATCCAAACCAAAAATATAAGCTTACAAAACCCATTTATGATTATTTATTTTTTTCGTAAAATTACTTTTTTTTTTCTAATGTGTATATTTTTTCATAAATAAATTTGTTGATGAATTTTACATTAACTAGATTTGTTAAAACCTCTTAAAAATTTAAATTAGTGACTAGATTTTTTTTTATTTTTTTTTTCCTTTTGTTTTTTGGTATTCTTTCCTGGACAATACCTGAAATTTATTTAACAATACTCACTTTAGGTACAGGTATTCCACATATTATTTTAGGAGCTAAAAACTCTAAAAGAGGTCTTTCTTCTTCTTTTGGTGTTTATTGGAAAAAAGTATTGTTAATGTTACTTATTCCATTAAGTATGTTTCTAGGTTTTAAATTTGGAGGTTTAGGGTTGGTTTTTTATTTTGCTATTCATCATGCTATCTCTGAAACGTATTCTCACAAATCATTCCTTAAAGAACATAGTTTTTTCATTTTTTTATATGGATTGCTAATTTTAACTTCATACTTAATAGCTTGTAGGGCTGATTTCTTAAAATATGAATTTTTAATACCTATTTTTTGTGCAGTATTTACAATCTCTTTATTTTTATTATTATTTATCACCAAAAAGTACTTTTATAAACTAGATTCAATGAAGGCTTTGTTAATATCTTACCCATGGCTTATTGTTGCACCTGCACTTCTTTTATTAACTATTTTTAAACCGATTAGTTGGATGGTTTTAATTTTATACCATTTTGTATTTTGGGGATTACTACCACTCTTTAGACGAGACATATTTAATGGAGACAACTATCTTTTAAAAGTGTTCTGGAAAGACGCCATTAAATGGAATGGCATAGGGTTGTTAGGAATTGGATTATTGGCTTGGTTTAGTACTAGATTTGCAGATTTTAGATTATTTCAAATAATTATTTTATTATTCTATATTGCAACTTATTGGCATATTAATATATCTTTCATTATATCAGGTGCTAACCCATCATTCATAAAACATTTATTTCATACCAAATAGAGTAATTAAAAAAATATTCATAATAATTTCCAAAATCTCATCATTAATAATACTTTATAGATTGTTAATATTTTTTTTTAATAACGTTATCTATTAATTTTTTTCATCCTTTATCAAGTAAATATTAAAATTACTTAACGAGCTCCTACAGTAATTTAAATTTTAGTTAAGACTAATAAACTAGTCAATTTTTTTAAAAAAAATGTTGTTGTTAAATTTATAGATACTATTGTATCGTTTGATATAAAACAATATATTTACAAGACCCAAGTCTACTAAATTCTTATGAAGCTATTACAAAATTTAATTTTATTTTTTATTTCTATTTTTTTTACAATTGAAGTAATTTCTCAAGAAACACTCCCTATATATTCTGATTATTTATCCGATAATGTTTATTTAGTTCACCCTTCGGCTGCTGGTATTGGTAACACAGGTAAGTTGCGGTTTACGGCAAGGCAACAGTGGGCAGGTATTAAAGATGCACCAACATTACAAACTATTAGTTTTCATAATCGTTTTCGTGACAAAGCTGCTTTAGGTTTTATTCTTTTTAATGATAGTAATGGGTTTCATTCACAAAAAGGAATTCAAGGAACTTTTGCATATCACCTAGATATTAATAGAGGTTCTTTTTTTAATCAAATTTCTTTTGGGCTTTCTTTAACTGCAGTTCAAAATCAAGTTGATCAGACACAGTTTTTTGGAGATCCTTCTATTTCACAAATAGTAACTAGTGATGGTTATTATAATGCTGATTTTAGTGTCGCTTATCACAGAAAAGGTTTTTCTTCTTATTTTACAGTTAAAAATTTACTTTTATCTGCTAAAAATAACCTTAATAACAGTTTAGAACCGCTAGATTTAAGGAACTATGTATTCACCTTTGGATACTATTTTGGTCAAAAAGATATGTTTCAATTTGAGCCCTCATTAATGATTCAGTTAAGAGAAGCAACAGGAGAAAGAATTGCTGACTTCAATTTAAAAGTGTATAAAGATTTTAGTAATGCTCAGCTATGGGCAGCTATATCGTACAGAAAAAGTTTTGATGTAAACCCGATTGAAAACTTAGCGTATTTTACACCAATCATTGGAGTTAATTACAATAAATGGATGTTTTCATATACGTATACTAGACAGTTAAATGATGTTGTATTAATAGACTCTGGACTTCACCAAGTATCAGTCGGTGTTAACTTATTTACAAGAAAACCAAGAGCTGCTGCATGTCCTAACATTAACTTCTCGTTTTAAAAATCTATTTCCATAATTTCGACCTCAGTTCTATTCAATAAGTTTGTTAAGGTTTCTATGTTTTTATTACTATAAAACTGATGGACAATTTCCTTTTTAACATTAGTTTGAAGAATCTTGTGGCTATTAAGTACTCTTTTTGTCTGTTTTGCAACAGCTGAACCAGAATCAATTATTTGAACACTGTTGCCTAAAATTTTCTTTATTTGAGGCATCAGGTATGGATAATGTGAACATCCCAAAACAAGTGCATCTATATTTTCTTTCATCATAGGATTTAAATAGTTGCAAAGAAGCTGATGCATTTCCTTAGAATTAGTTTTACCATCTTCAATAAGGTGAACTAAACCTTCACCAACTTGTTCTATGACTTTAATTGATCTGTCTATGGTACTGAATGTCTTTTCAAAGATTTCGCTGTCTAGCGTGCCCTTTGTAGCTAATAAACCTATTTTTTTTGTTTTTGTAACTAACTCAGCAGGTTTTATAGCGGGTTCTATTCCAATAAAAGGAATATCATATCTTTCTCTCAGAATAGATATTGCATTTGTTGTTGCAGTATTACAGGCAACAATTATAATTTTTGTGTTTTTATTCAAAAGGAATTCAGTATTCTTAATACTAAACTCTAGAATTTTTTCGGGTGATTTTTCACCATAAGGACCATTTTTACTATCCGCTAAGTAAATAGTATTTTCATATGGTAAAAGTTGTACCACTTCTTTCCATATAGATGTACCACCTACACCAGAATCAAAAAAACCAATAGGATTTTCATTAATAGAGTTCATAAGCTATAAAAATAAAAAAAATCCTACTTAAAAAGTAGGATTTTTTGAAAATGTATAAATATTACGAATTTCTTCTTAATTTGAAGGTGTTGCTGGCTGCTTCATATCAGCTAACAATCCAAGTTTTGCTTTTACAGCATCATACAAGTTCTCTCCGTCAGCAACTAAAAGACCTCTTCCAGCAGATCCGTCAAGTACATAAAGAATTTGCTTTGCTTTTGCAACTTCACTGATTGCTTTTCTAGCTTTTTCAATTATTGGAGCTAACTTATTGTTTTGTTTTTCTTGAATATCTTGATATGCAGCTTGCTCAGCTTGCTGAACTCTAGAGTTATCTACCTGAACTTCTTGAGCTCTTTGCTTGTTTGTATCCTCTGTTTGTTGTGCTTGTTCAGCAGTGTATTTCTGTATTTTATCATCTAGCTTTTTCTTCATACCATCGATATCATCTTTGTATGTTTTTGTAATCTTAGCTAATTCTGCCTGTAAAGCTCTTGTTTCTGGCATATTTGCAATTACTCTTTCGTAAACTACATGCCCAACTTTTTGTGCATTTACAATTCCACTCATACCTAAAGTTAAAAATGCAACTAAAAGTAAACTCTTCAATTTTCTCATTTTGTTAAATTTAATTATTATCCTGTTCTTTTTTTTCTTGTTCTTTTTTCTTCTTTATAGCTTCTTTCTTTTCTCTTAAAATTTTTCTTTTTTTTTTTATATCAGCTATTCTTTTTTTTCTGGCTTCTTCTATTTTATTTTTTCTTGCGATTCTATCTTCTTCTTTCTTTTTTATCGCAGCCTCTCTACTTGCATTAAATTTCTTTTGTTTATCGGATAATTCTTTGCTAGGAGCTTTTTTCTTTTCTCTTTTTTCTTTAATTGATTTTAGTTTTCTATCTCTTACAATTTCATTTAAAACAAGTTCGCTAATATCGTATTTTTTATTGGAATATAACAATACTAAATCGCTAGATTTGTCAAAAATGAAATCAAATTTTCTTTTTTTTGAAATATCTTGAATAGAATTGTAAACTTGGTCTTGTACTGGCTTTACTAGTTGTTTTCTTAGTAAAAACATATCTCCATCTGGGCCGAAATATAAAGATTCAAGTCTTCTTAATTCTTGTTGTTTTAAAGTGATTTCGTCTTCTTTATCTAATATAAGATCATTAGTTAATATAGCTCTTTCGTTTGCTAAATCTGATTTTAATTTTTCTATATATCTAGTTATTTTATCTAACTCACTCCTCCATTTTGTTATTTTAAAATCCAGTGTGTTCTGAGCCTCTAAATATTCTGGTACATTTTCTAAAATATACGCCATATCTATATACCCGATTTTTTGTGTTTTTTGAGCAATTGCGAATGCACTAAAAATAAGAAATGCACATAAAGAGATTTTCAGCTTTGCACTATTCCGATTTGAAAACATCATATCAAAAGATTAAATTAATTTCTAATTATTTAAAACTGCTGCCCAATAATAAAGTGTGTTTGCCATCCAGATTTTGTATTCGTTCCTGGTAAAGGATCAAAACCATGAGCAAAATCAATACCTAATAATCCAAAAGCAGGCATAAAAATACGCACACCTACACCAGCAGACCTTTTTAAGTTAAACGGGTTAAAGGTACTAAAATTGTCATAAGAATTACCAGCCTCTAAAAAACCTAGGGTATAAATAGACGCAGATGGTTTGTCTGTAATAGAATATCTCAGTTCTAATTGAAATTTATTATAAATTGTGCCTCCCTCAATAGAAGATAATCTGTTGTTTTCATACCCTCTTAATCCAATATTTTCTCTTCCATCTAGTTGAAATTGTGCTATTCCATCTCCACCTACAAAGAATCGCTCAAAAGGTGTACTCCCTAATTCATTATTATAGAATCCTAAATATCCCATTTCTGCGTTAGCCATTAATACTAATTTATCAGTAAAACCGTTGTACCATTTACCTTTAAATAATAATTTATAGTATTCTAACCACTTAAATCTTTCCGCTGGATCTAAACTTTTGTAGTCTTTATCATTGAAAAGTGAATAAGGTATTGTTGCTTTCGCACTAATACTAAATGTAGAACCATAGGTTGGGAAAATTAAACTTGGACCAGCAGAATTTCTACTTAAACTAATATTATAGGCAAGGTTGTTTAAGTCTCCTTCACTTAAAATATCTTCTCCTACTCTAAACTGATAATCATTCAAACCAAAGCTTTGGTAGCTAAATGATTGCGAAAGGGTAAACCAGTCACTTGGCCATAATAATCTCTTAGCCAGTCCTAAAGAAGCTCCAATAATCCCTAAACTTCTGGTTTTATCTACATCATAAGTTTGTGGGTTTAACTGAAACTGTTTAGATGAATAGACAGAGAATGATAGTGACTGAGGTTTCTTTCCACCTAACCAAGGTTCGGTGAAAGAAAAACTATAAGTATTAAAGGTTCTACTTGTTTGTAATCGTAATGATAATGATTGACCGTCTCCCATTGGAAGTGGTTTGTAGGCTTCCTTATTTAAAACATTACGGAGAGAGAAGTTATTGAAAGTTAACCCTAGGGTTCCAATAAATGAACCTCCGCCGTAACCACCTTGAAGTTCTATTTGACTTCCACCTTTTTCTATCACATTAAACTCAATATCTGCGGTCTTATCTTGATAGTTAGGTTTCACGTCAGGAGTGACATTGGTATCAAAAAATCCAAGTTGTCCAATTTCACGAATAGAACGTATAATTGCATCTCTACTAAACAATGACCCAGGTTTTACTCTTAATTCTCTGAAGATAACAAAATCGTTCGTTTTGTCGTTCCCAACAACACTTACTTTCTTAATGGTTGCTTTTTCATCCTCTCTAATTCTGATTTCAACAGTAATAGAATCATTTACTACTCTAGTTTCTACTGCATTTACAGAGGAGAATAAGTACCCACTATTTTGATATAATGTTTGAATGTCATCTGAAGTTGGCGATCCATCACCAGTAATACGTTCCTTTAAAATAGCTCCATTATATATGTCTCCTTTTTCTATTTTTAAAAGAGTATTTAATTGTTGATCTGTGTAGCTTTTGTTTCCAACATAAATAATATCTCCAAATATATATTGTCTACCTTCTTCTAATTTGATATCTATATTAATGGTATTGTCTTCATTCCATGAAATAGAATCTGCTAATATTCTAGAATCTCTGTAACCTAATCGACTATATTTATCTAATATACTTTCAAGATCTTCTTTAAATTTTTCATCAACATATTTAGACCCTTTCCAGAACCTACCTAGAAACTTTCTTCTAGTATTGCTCATTGCTGATCTTAATTTTCCGTCAGTTAAAGAATTGTTTCCTTGAAAATTTATATTTTTTATTTTTATTTTAGAGCCTTTATCTATAAAAATATTCATATTTACAGCATTCATATCTGAGGAGTCTTTCCTAGTATTTACGCTCACTTTTGTCTTTAAGAAACCTTTGTCGGTGTATTTCTTTCTAAAATAGTTTTTAGTGGTAACAATTAAATTATCTGTTACCATTGCACCTGTTTTTAGTTCAGCTTCAGTTTTTAGTGTTTTTGATTGATTTTTTCTTACGCCCGCAATACTAATCTCATTTAATTGAGGTAATTCTTTTACATCAAACTCAAGGTATATCGTATTGCCATCAACTCTAATTAAATAAACATCAACTGTACTAAATTGCTTACTTTGATATAATTTTTTAATCGCGCTAGTCAATTTATCACCGGGTAATTTTAATGGTTGACCAATTTTTAAACCGGTAAAAACTTTTACAGTAGATTCTGTAAATTTTTGTAAACCAATAACAGAAATACCTCCAAGAGTGTATTCCTTGCCTTTTTCGTAAACAATATTTTTTTGTACGGTAATAGTATCATTTTTGACTATAGCGATGGAGTCTTTTACAATCTGAGCTTTCGCAGGAAAAGATAAAATTGTAAATAAAAAAGTAAAAATAACTACATTATAAATAATGCTATTCTTCTGGTGTAATTTGATTGCTAGTTTTTCCAAATCTTCGTTCTCTATTCTGATATTCTATAATTGCATCATAAAAATGCTCTTTTCTAAAATCTGGCCAAAGTATATTTGTAAAATATAATTCGGCATAAGCCATTTGCCATAAAAGGAAATTACTTATTCTCTGTTCGCCGCTAGTTCTTATCATTAAATCAACGTCGGGCAAATTAAACGTATATAAATGATTATTTATAATTTTTTCATCAATTTCTTCGATAGTAAGCTCGTTATTAACAACTTTTTTAGATATGTTTTTAATTGTATTAACAATTTCCTCTCTTGCGCCATAACTTAAAGCTAATGTTAAGACAATTTTATTATTAGTTTGAGTCTTATTTATTACTTCTGTTAGTGTTTTTTGTGCATTTTCTGGGAGACTTTTTATATTTCCAATGGCATTAACTTTTACCTCATTTTTTTGAAAAGTTTTTAATTCCTTATTTAATGAAGTTATCAGCAAACTCATTAAAGCATTTATTTCGAGTTTAGGTCTTTTCCAGTTTTCTGTGGAAAAAGCATATAATGTAATAGCTTCTGTTCCTAATTCAGCTGAAGCTTCTATAGTTTCTCGTACAGCTGTTAAGGCATTTTTATGACCAAAAATTCGATTCATACCTTTTCCATGAGCCCAACGGCCATTACCATCCATTATTACGGCAACATGTTTTGGTATGTTATGAGAGTTGATGAGTGATCTTTTATCCATAAATCTTATCTTTGATCGGCAAAACATGCCGGTCTTCCAAAGGTATATACTAAAGAAATTCCGGTGAACATATACCAATCATTTGAGGTTCCTCCAAAATCTAATTCCGGAAACTTACTTGTAGTATAATCTAGTTCATCTGTAAATGTATAACGGAATGTTGTTTCTATTGCAAAAGCAATCTTACCGTGTAATTTTGTTTTAAAGCCCAATCCAAAAGGTACAGAGATAGAAGTGTTTCTTGTAAGAAGATAACTACCATCTGCATTTTGTATCCTTGGAGTTGCATAGTCTACTGCTGCAAGTTGAACTAGAATATATGGAGTACTAAACTTATCCTTTGATGAAAAGTAGTATTCATAAAAATTATACTCTATACCCACTGCAAATTCGTTTATTGAATTTTTAAAACTAAACCCTCTTTGTTGTCTTATTGTATTTTCAGAATCAGCATCATCACCTGAAATAGAAAAATTACTATAATTACCTCTAATTGCCATTCTAGGATTTATATTGTATTTGTATAAAAAACTTACTCCAGTATCATTTGGGTGGATGTAGTTTGTGCGACCTACATCTCCAACGTAATTTACTCCTCCTACAAAAAAACCTATTTCGTGTATTTGTGATAAGCAATTACTTGTAATACAAATAAATAGTAACAGTGTTAAATACCTTCCCATCATAAAAAATAGCTCGCAAATATAAATAAATCTATTTGCTTAATAAAGTTAATATAGCAGTCTTTTTCAATAACAACTATTTTAGTTTTTTATTGTAATAAAACATCTATTGGTTTGAACCATTTCGGGTATCCTCACCCCACAGAAGCTTTGTTCTTAGAGTAGTTAAAAAAGATTGGTTTGATGGAATGATACTCTTAATTGTAAAAGGTGATTTTTCTATAAATATTTTGGTGTCTCTAGGGACAGATGTGATTCTTGAGTCTAATGAAATTAAAAAGCTCTTTTCTCTAGAGTCTACCTCTAATTCTAATGAGATATCATCTGGAATAACCATCGGTCTAGCATTTAAATTATGAGGTGCTATCGGGGTAATAACAAAGTTTTTAGAATTAGGTGAAATTACAGGCCCATTGCAACTTAGAGAATACCCTGTAGAACCTGTAGGTGTTGCTATAATTAAACCATCAGACCAGTAGTTAGTTAAGTATTCTTTGTCTAAAAAGGTTTTTACTCCAATCATAGACGTTGTATTTTTTCTTGCAATTGTTATTTCATTTAGCGCAAAAGAAAGTTCATTAAATGATTCAACAGGTGGGCTTGTTCTAATACTCAATAACGTCCTTTCTTGAATTTTATATTCTTTAGCAATTAATAATTCAATAGATTCCTCAATAGCATTTTTCTGAATGTTTGCTAAAAAACCAAGTCGTCCTGTATTAATTCCTAAAATAGGAATATTTAAATCTCTTATATAGGTAATCGCTCTTAAAATTGTTCCATCACCACCTAAACTAAAAAATAAATCAAATGAACTGTTTAAGTCATCAAAGCTAATGAAAGTAGCATATTTTTTTGAGAGGTGATTATGATCTTTTAAAACCTTATAAAAATTTTCTTCAAAAAAAACAACCACCTTGTTTTTTTCTAACGCCTTTAAGAGAATTGTTATTTCTTTTTCGGCATTTGTTGAGTAAGTCTGTCCAAAAATAGCTACTTTTTTCATCATCACATGTTTAAATATTTCTGTAAGTAATCAGATCTTTCTTTGAGGTCTTGTAAGTAAAAATCATCTTCATGTTCAGAAATTACAGTATAATTGTATCTTCTAAAGGTTTGAATAATTTCATTAATATCTTCAGAACTAATTTTAATAATTGCCTGCTTTTTGTCAGAAACCTCAGACGAAATATAAATACCTAGTACTTTTCCATCATTGATTTCTACAATTTGGCTTGCTTCACTTACAGAAAAATCTTTATTATTTTTTTCTATAACAATAATAATACCCTCAGTGGATACAAAAGGACTAGAGCAAAATAAATCTAGGATATCTTGCAACTCATAATATCCTATATACTGTTTTTTGTTATTTAAAACAGGCATTATATTGCTTTCGTTATCAGCAAATAACTTAATCAGCTTTAATATTGTTGTATTTTCATTAGCAAAAAAGAGATCAATTAAATGTGAATATCTTGAAATAACAGATGTATCATCTTCAATTATTTGAGAATCACTTTCTGAAATACATCCTAATAATTTTCCGTTTTCAACAATAGGAATATGCGTAATAGGAAGACTTTTACAAATCTCCTGAACCCTTTCTGCAGAACTCTCTGGTGTTAATACCTTAATATCGTTTAGTATGTATTCTTTCATATTCATACTTTACTAATATAGTTTAAAATCATTTAATGCCGTACTTTTGCGCTTTATTTCAATCACATGACAAAGTTAAGCGTTAATATTAATAAAATAGCAACATTACGTAACTCAAGAGGCGGAGATGTACCTAATTTATTACAAGTTGCAACCGATATTCAGGAATTTGGTGGACAAGGTATCACAATTCACCCTAGACCCGATGAACGACATATACGTTATCAGGATGCCTTTGATCTAAAATCAATTGTTACTACAGAATTTAATATTGAAGGAAATCCCATCCGTAAATTTATGGATTTAGTTTTAGACGTGAAACCAACTCAAGTAACTTTAGTACCAGACAATATAGATCAAATTACTTCTAATTCAGGTTGGGATACTATTTCACATCAATCTTATTTGCAAGAGGTGATTAGCGAGTTTAAAAATGCAGGAATTAGAACTTCTATTTTTATTGATACAGATTTAAAATTAATTGAAGCAGCTGCTAAAACCGGAGCTGATAGAATTGAATTGTATACTGAGCACTTTGCAAGTGAATATGAAAAAGGCAATAAAGAAGCTATAAAACCTTATACTGAAGCAGCTACTCTAGCTCATAAACTAGGAGTAGGAATTAATGCTGGACATGATTTAAGTTTAGAAAATATAGAGTTCTTTAAACAAAATATACCACATTTAGCAGAGGTGTCTATTGGACATGCGTTAATTTCTGAAAGCTTATACTTAGGATTGCAAAACGTAGTTAACATGTATTTGCATCGACTTCAATAATATGGAGATATTACACTCAAAAATAATTGGAGAAGGGGTTCCCTTATTAATTCTTCATGGATATTTAGGGATGGGTGATAATTGGAAATCCCTGGGGAATCAGTTTGAAGAACATTTTCAGATACACTTAATTGACCAACGAAATCATGGACGAAGTTTTCATGCAGACGAATTTGATTATGAAAACTTAACTAAAGATTTGTTAAATTATATTCAATATCACAACCTAGAGAACGTTATTTTGTTAGGTCATTCAATGGGTGGAAAAACAGCCATGCTATTTGCTGTAAAATATCCGAGAGTGGTTGATAGATTGATAATTGCTGATATTTCTCCCAGATATTATCAGCCGCATCATACTGATATTTTAAAAGCATTAAATTCAGTTGATTTCTCAATTCAAAATTCTAGAAAATTAGTTGATGAAAAAATCACTGAATTAATTCCCGATATTGGAGTACGTTCTTTTTTACTAAAAAACGTGTATTGGAAAGAGAAAGGAATTTTAGCCTACAGGTTTAATTTACAATCACTAACAAAAAATAATGTTGAAGTGGGAAAAGCATTACCATCGTTTACAACCTTTGATAAAGAAACCTTATTCTTAGCAGGAGGAAATTCTGGGTACATCAAAGAGAACGAAACTCCTATGATAAAAGCACATTTCCCCAAAGCATCTATAAAAACCATTGCTAATGTAGGCCATTGGTTACATGCAGAGAAGCCAAAGGTTTTTTATGAGTTAGTGATGAGTTTTTTGACATAATAAAGCATACAGTAAAAACCTCAATTGAAAAATTGAGGTTTTTACTGTAATTCTTTACTTTTTAGCCAATAAATCTCTGATTTCTGCTAATAATTCTTCTTGAGATGGACCTGATGTTTCAGCAGTTAATACAGGGGCTTCTTTTTTCTTAGTGGCATTTATTCCTTTGATAATCATAAACATTACAAATGCAACAATAATAAAATCTACGACATTGGTTATAAAATCACCATATAAAACAGCAACTTCTGTAATGTTATTAGAGGTGTCTTCTTTTCTTGCAACCCATTTTAAATCTTTAAAATCAGCTTTAAAAACCAATCCTATTAGTGGAGAAATAATCCCTCCAGTGAATGACGTGACTACTTGTTTAAAAGCAGCACCCATAACAAAACCGATGGCAATATCGACTAGGTTGCCTTTCATGGCAAATTCTTTAAATTCTTTGAGCATACTCAAACATTTTTTTAATAATTAATAAATTTAAAAATAAGAAAATATTAGTGAATTAGCACTCTTTTTATTCGCTGCGAGATAAGAGTTAATACTTCATAAGAAATGGTTTCTGATACCGAAGAAATATTTAAGATATCTTCTTGGGTTTTAAAAATAAAAACAACATCTCCTTCTTTGCAGTTAATCTCAGTAATATTAACCATGATCATGTCCATGCATACATTGCCAATAATTGGAGCTCTTTGACCATGAATCGTCACATACCCTTTACCATTTCCTAATTTTCTTGACAAGCCATCAGCATGTCCAATAGGAATCGTAGCTATCTCAGAATCTTTATTTGCAACAAATGCTCTGTTGTATCCAACAGTTTCTCCTTTTTTTACAGAACGAGTTTGAGAAATAATAGATTTTAAAATATGAGAATTTTTTAATTGTGAAGTTTCTTTTTTATCATTCCCAAAACCATACAATCCAATTCCAATTCTTACCATGTCAAATTGAGCTTCTGGATAGTTTATAACCCCAGATGTATTTAACGTATGAGCTATTGGTTTATACTCTAAATAATCATAAACCTCTTTAATGATTTCTTTAAAGTTATGGAGTTGCTTTAATGTAAATACTCGTTCATTAGAATCTTCGCTGGCTGCCAAATGAGACAGAATAGATTCAATTTTTACATGTTTTGAGCTATTAATAGCATCCATGATTAAAGGAATATCAGCTTTAGAAAGACCCAATCTATTCAATCCTGTATTAAATTTTAAATGGATAGGATAGGATAGTAGTTCTTGCTTTTTAGCATATGCAAGAAATGAAGTCAATGTTTTAAAATTATAGATGCTTGGCTCTAATTGATCTCTAACAATTTGATTGAAATTTTGAATTTGAGGGTGTAAAACTAAAATAGGAGTTCTTACTTTAGCTTTTCGTATGGCGGTTCCTTCATGTGCATAGGCAACTGCAAAATAAGCTACTTTATCTTTTAAAAAATAAGCCACTTGAGCACCATCACTTCCATAGCCAAAAGCTTTTACAACAGCTAATATTTTTGTTTTTTCATGTAGTTTTTTCTTAAAATAATGAAGGTTATGCTCTAGCGCATTTACATCAATTTCTAAAACGGTTACATGGTTGTTCATAGCATTAGTCTGGACTAATTTTCAGATTTTTTTTCTTTCTGAATTTCTTCTTTTTGAGAAACAAGCGCTTTGTAGTAAGCAGCTCTGCTTAAGGGTTCATATTCTTGAGTTTCTCCTAAAAAGACAATGTCTTCGTTGGTTGTTTTTCTAAAACTATAATTGGCTAAATTTCCTGTTCTAGTACAAACAGCATGAACTTTGGTAACATATTCTGCTGTTGCCATTAATGCTGGCATAGGGCCAAAAGGGTTTCCTTTAAAATCCATATCCAATCCCGCAACAATTACACGAATTCCTCGATTGGCTAGATCATTACAAACAGCTACAATCTCATCGTCAAAAAATTGGGCTTCATCAATGCCAACAACATCAACATCATTTGCTAATAACCTAATATTAGAAGCAATAGGAACAGGCGTTGAACGAATTTCATTAGCATCATGAGAAACAACCATTTCATTGTCATAACGGGTGTCAATTTGAGGTTTAAAAATCTCAATACGCTGTTTTGCAAATTGAGCACGCTTAAGTCTTCTGATTAACTCTTCTGTTTTACCTGAAAACATAGAGCCACAAATTACTTCTATCCAACCAAATTGTTCTGTATGATTTACTGTATTTTCAAGAAACATTTTGTAGTTTTAAGGCTTCAGAGGATTTATACTCAAATATTTGTGAATGTAGGCAAATTTATTAAAAAATGAGATCAAAAAATAATTAAACATAACAACTTATGCACAAAAAACTCGCAGCAGACCTCACTAGTTTAGCTCACAGTATTTTACAAATGAAAAACAAAGAAAATGTTTTTGCATTAAAAATAAAGGCGCACGAGGTATATGAAAAATTAGCTGTCCTAGCGTATGTAGAAGAGTATATTAACAATACACCAAATTCTGAATACACCAAGGATGAACTTCTTGAGTTAGTTAAAAAAGCTGGTGAAAAAGCAGAAAAAGAGGGTGAAATAGAAGAAGATATTGAAAAGAGGCTCAAAATAGAAATAGTTAAAGAGGATGTTATTTTAAGAATAGAAGATCAAGAAGATCAAGAAGATCAAGAAGATCAAGAAGATCAAGAAGAGCTTGTTGAGCATCAATTAGTGGGATCTATTGATGATATGTCTGTAATAATTGAGGAAGAGTTACCAAGTGAAGAAATTGAATTAATGATTGATGAATCTTTAATTGACCTTACTTCAGCGGAAGAAAAAGATGATTTATTTTCTCAAACAGAAGAGACTTCAGAGGAGATGGTAGGAGAAACTTTAGAAGAGACAGATAAAACCAATACAATAGATGCTTCACATTCATTGGAGGAAGAATTGAAAGACACAATTGCTGCAGATGTAGTTGCAGATTTATTTGAAAATGCACCTAAAAAATCATTAAATGACAAGTTGCAAGGTGATATTCAAATAGGCTTAAATGACAGAATTGCATTTGTGAAAAATTTGTTTGATGGAAGTCAAGAAGATTTTAACCGAGTAGTTTCTCAGTTAAATTCATTTAAAACCGAAAAAGAAGCAAGAAAGTTCATTAATAAAATGATAAAACCAGATTATGACTGGACGAATAAAGAAGCTATTGAAGAACGTTTTATGGCTATTTTAGAACGTAAATTTTTATAAACTTAGAATTTGATAGCATGATAAGAAGCTTGTTGGCTTATTGTCAAATTCTCATTAATACAGAGTCCCGTCTTTAGGGGAGAACAACATGAAAATAGAAGTTTCTAACGGAGAAATCATTGATAAATACACTATTTTAGAAATTAAACTTTCTAAAATTAAAGATTCTAAAAAAATCATCAACATTCAACACGAATACAAGACATTAACTCCAGATGTTGACAGTATTTATGAGGACTGTAAAGACAGTGATCAATTAAAAAAACTTCATCTTGATTTGTTGGAAGTAAATAAGAAGTTGTGGAAAATTGAAGATGATATTAGAGAATGTGAACGAGCAAGTGATTTTGGTCAAATTTTTATAGATTTGGCTCGAGCAGTTTATTATGTAAATGATAATCGTTCTGATGTAAAAAAGGAAATTAATATCTTCACAGGATCAGATTTAGTTGAAGAAAAATCTTATGAGGAATATAAAAAGAACTAACATGAAGTGTAGACTTTCATTTATACTAGTATTAATTTTTTTATCAGGTTGTAAATCTATAGTTGAAACTCAGCGTTTTCAATTAGAAAATTCGCCAGAAAAACCAGATTATAATCTCACATCCTCTTGGGCAGTACTTCCAGTAAAATACACCTCAGCATTTAAAGAATATGCTTCCAAAGAAATAGATACATTGCAAGCAGATGTCTTTTATGTTTACCCCACTTTAAATTTAGAAAAAGAAGACATACGATGGAATGTTCCTATTGATGATACCATACAGAATAAAAAAGTAATACAAAAAGCAGTTTTAATGCAAGCATCTGCCTTGGCTGTTTCAGGTAAGATTTACACCCCTTTTTATCGGCAGGCACATATCCGTTCGTATAAAATGTATAATGAAGGTGGTAAAGAAGCACTAGAATTAGCCTATGAAGATGTGAAGAATTCTTTTGAAGTTTATTTAGAAAAATACAATAAAGGAAGACCTATCATTATGCTAAGTCATAGTCAAGGAACCACCCACACAATAAGATTACTTGCTGATTTTTTTGATGGAAAAGAGCTGCAAAAAAAATTAGTAGCTGCGTATATTCCTGGAATGCGAATACAACCAAATCAGTTTAAAACGATTCAACCTATGACAAAACCAACTGAGACTGGTGGTTTTGTTTCTTGGAATACATTCAAAAAAGGACACTATCCCAAAAATGATAAACATTGGTATGATGGAGGTGTAACCAGCAATCCAATTACTTGGGATACATCTAAAACATCAACTTTAGAACAGCACAAAGGATTCTTATACACAAATAAAAACATCTATCAAAAAGCGCTTACAGTAGAAATTACTGATGGATTGGTTTGGTCTAGCAACCCCAAGTTTCCAATGCGTCTTTTTATGTCATTGATAAAAAACTATCATGCAGGAGATATGAATTTATTTTGGCAAGATATTAGAGAAAATTCGGTTTTAAGATTGAAAACATATTTAAGAAATAATTAACCAATATCTTCTTTCAGACGATCTATTTCTTTTTTGCTATTTCCAATAAAAATATTATTTTCTACTATAAAAACAGGACGTTTTAAAAAAGTATATTCATCCAATATAAATTGTTTGTACTCTTTTTCAGTAATAAGCTCACTTTTTAATCCCATAGATTTATATTTCTTAGCGCGTTTGTTAAACAGTGCTTCATAACTATTTGAAAAAGAATACATTTCCTCTAATTGAGAAACTGTTACAGGATTGGCTTTAATTTCTTGTCTCTCAAAACCATCTAAATTTACTTCTTTTAAAATTCTACGGCAGGTGTCACAAGTTTGTAAAAAATATACTTTCTTCATTTATAAGAATTATCTTTGATAAAATTACATTAAAAAAATGAAGATACAATTCGATATTTTAACAAAAACAAGAGCAATAGTTTTACATTATATAGACGGATTAACTTTAGAACAACTACATGTTATTCCAGAAGGATTTAATAATAATATTGCTTGGAACATAGCGCATTTAGTAGTTACTCAACAATTGTTACATTATAGTCTTTCAGGTAAAGATTGTTTAGTCTCAGATGAATTAATTGCTGCCTATAAGAAAGGAACAAAACCTACTAGTCAATTTATTCAAGAAGAATTTGATGAAGTTTTAGAGTTGTTTAATGGCTTGCCTAATACCTTAGAAGAAGATTATGAGGCAGGTATATTTACAGGATATAATGAATACAAAACAAGTACAGGCTTTGTGATTGATTCTATGGAGAAAGCTCTTATTTTTAATAATTTTCACGAATCGCTTCATTTAGGAGTTATTATGTCATTAAAAAAACTTGTTTAATTAGATAATTTATTGATTAACAGCGACTTTTTTAGTTCTTCTGCCAATCGCTTTTGTTTGTGTCAATAGAAAAGTTAACTGAGCTTCGATTCTATTGGATTACTAATTAGAAACTTAAAAATACATACCTTTAATAACTAACAAACCCCAATAGTTAGTTTTATAAATAAGTTACTCGTTAGAATTTTATTTTTATAACTTCATTTAACAACCAATTAGCTCTCACTTCTTGTATTTCAGAAAAATATTCTACTGGTTCAGGTTGTTGTTTTTGTAAATAACTTCCAGTGTCCCATTTCCCATTGTTGTTAGTGTCGTAAATAATTCTAATCTTATATTTTTTGGGAGTTAAGTATTTAAAAGATATTGTTTCGCTGCTAGATGTTATTTCTTGAGCAACGGTTTTATCATTAGTCTCTATTAATTGAATGATAGTAGGAGTCATTTTAGGGTTTTGAATAACTAGTACTATTTCTCCGTAATCCTCAAGACTTCTTGTTCTAAATCGATACTTTATAGTATCATTACTAGTTTTAAAAATATCAGTTAAAGCATTTGGATACAAATTTAAGTTATAGGATGTTTTGAATTTTTTCTCAAAAATAAAACCAAATTTGCTTTCTTTTTTTGAAATGAATGGCGAGAAAGGAATGCTTGTCGAATCAGCATCAACAAAGTTAATTTTTGAAATATCTAACTTTACAATAGGATTATTTGTTGCGAAAAATAAGGTGTCATTATAATCTAGTACACCTGAAGTTAGTTTTTTGATTTCTAATGAATCTATTTTTTTCTTTCTTAATTTTACAATAACTGTATCTATACTACTATTGTTGTTACTAACTTTGAAAATTAAAGAATCTTTTTCTATAGGTGAGTGCCAAAGATTTAAGGTATCTTTTACTTTTTCAGGAAAAATGATGGTTTGAAAATCATCTGGAACTGAAGAGAGTGTTTCTATTTTTAGATTAGAGGTTTTTCCTTCGTATCCAAAAATAAGTTGTCCTTTTCGTAGTTCTTTTCCACGTTTAAATATGTAGGGTAATTCTTCTTTAAAGATGGAGACTACACTCCCAACGATACTATCTCTAGGAAGTGAAATAGTGTCTTTTAAAAAACCAATTTCATCAGTTTTAGGATTAAAAATATAATCACTTCTAATGTCCTTTAAAGCAACCAAAAGATAATTTCCTTTTCTAAGATTTGAAAATTTATAATTAGATGAGTCTAAAGTACTTGTTACATAATCTGGTTTTCTTTTATAGATGGCAGAGTCAGTATAAGAGCTATCCAACCTATATAATAATAGCTTTATATTTTCAATATTTTCTGATTTAAAAGAGTTTTTAACATTGCCTTCCAAAGTCAAAGAATCTATATATTTTCCTGTTGAAAATACGTATTTAAAACGTTCTAGTGTGTTAGATTCATTATTGTCTTGCACACTATTTCCGAAATCAAAAATATAAGTAGAGTTTGCTAATAGGGTGTCTAAAATTTTGATATTTATATATTTACTTGGGCTTCCCTGAGGGGAAATTAAGGAAGGGTTATTTGGGTTTAAAGGTGGAGAAATAATGAGTTGTTTGTTAATGTCTTTTAACTTTATATACTCATCAAAGTAGATGTTTATTTCATCTTTATTGAAATTAATACTTTCGTAAGGTGGATCTGCAGTAACAAATAATGGAGCATCCTCGTCTTTAGGGCCACCACTTGGTCTTCCTTTTTTTGCGCATTGCGAAAAAGATAAAACAAGAACTATTAAAAAAAGAGATTGTATTTTTTTCAACTCAGGTATTTTACTACAAATAAACAATATATTTTTTGGAATATAATGTCAGAGTTTTGTTAATTTTTACTCAGTTAATGCGATTGTTACAATACTAATTTTAATATTTTCAGCTTTTATTAATTGTTTACAGCAAGCCTCAAGGGTAGCGCCAGTAGTGACTACATCATCAATTAAAAGAACGTGTTTATTTTTTAATAGTACGGTATCTCTAATACTAAAATTATTCATGAGGTTTTTAAATCGTTCTACTCTGTTTTTAAAAGTCTGGGTTTTTGTATCGGAATTTCTTATTAACACATCTTCAAGATATTCAATATTTAAAATAGTGCTTAAACTTTTTCCAAATTTAGTCAATTGGTTATAGCCTCTTTTTCTTAATTTTTTTTTGTGAAGGGGCACTGGGATGATATAGTCTATTTCTCCAAATAAAGACGACTCTAGTAGCTTCTGACCGAACCACTTTCCTAAAAAAGTACCAACATCTTGATTGTTTTTATATTTTAATTGATGAAGAATTTTTTTTACTTTTCCTTCGGGATGATAATATAAAAAAGACGCTCCTTTTTCAATAAGGACTCTTCCATCAAGAGTTTGAGATAATAGGTTAGTTGTGAAGTCACCATTATCTATAAAAGGTAAATCATACCTACATTCTATACACATTGTTTTTTCTTGATCTAATAAATGTTGATCACAGCAAATACAAATAGATGGATAAAAGAGATTAAAAATATTTTTTAAACTTTTCATTTCCTCAGCGTTTTTTAGTGAAGATAAGAAAAAACAATAAATTCAATCTGCAGTATTCTGTAAAGTAGGATTAATTTTTTATTGAAAAATTTCTTTATTACCGTATCTTTACCAACATTATGGCACAACAAGATGATCAGTTTAAAAAGGTAATTTCCCATGCAAAAGAATACGGTTATATTTTTCAATCTAGTGAAATTTATGACGGATTAAGTGCGGTGTATGATTACGCTCAAAACGGAGTAGAGTTAAAGAAAAATATTAGAGATTATTGGTGGAAAGCAATGGTGCAAATGCATCAAAATATCGTAGGCTTAGATGCTTCAATATTAATGCATCCAACCACCTGGAAAGCTTCAGGACATGTAGATGCTTTTAACGATCCTCTGATAGATAACAAAGATTCAAAAAAAAGATACAGAGCAGATGTATTAATTGAAGACTACTGCGCTAAAATAGAAGGAAAAATAAACAAAGAAGTTGCCAAAGCGACTAAACGTTTTGGAGAAGCATTTAATAAAGAAGAGTTTTTATCTACCAACGGGAGAGTTTTAGGATATCAAGAAAAAATTAAAACAATTCTTTCTAGAATGGGAGCATCTTTAGAAAATGAAGATCTAGCTGATGTAAAATCTTTGATAGAAGAATTAGAAATTGTAGATCCGTTAACAGGGTCTAAAAACTGGACAGATGTAAAACAATTCAACTTAATGTTTGGTACTCAGTTAGGTGCCTCTGCAGAGAGTTCTATGAAAGTATATTTACGTCCAGAAACTGCGCAAGGAATTTTTGTAAACTTTTTAAATGTTCAAAAAACAGGGAGAATGAAAATCCCTTTTGGGATAGCACAAACTGGTAAGGCATTTAGAAATGAAATTGTAGCAAGGCAATTTATTTTTAGAATGCGTGAGTTTGAACAAATGGAAATGCAGTTTTTTGTAAAACCAGGAACTCAGAAAGATTGGTATGATCATTGGAAAGAAAATCGTTTAAAATGGCATCTATCTCTAGGAATGGGACAAGATAATTATCGTTTTCATGATCATGATAAATTGGCTCATTATGCAGATGCAGCAGCAGACATTGAGTTTAATTTTCCATTTGGATTTAAAGAGTTAGAAGGAATTCACTCAAGAACAGATTTTGATTTAAAAGCTCACGAAGAATTTTCTGGGAAGAAACTACAATATTTCGATCATGAAGAAAATAAGAGTTACACTCCTTATGTGGTGGAAACGTCTATTGGATTGGATAGAATGTTTTTGGCAATTTTCTCTAATTCGTTGGTAGAAGAAGAATTAGACAACAATACTACCAGGACGGTATTAAAACTTCCAGCGGTGTTAGCGCCAACCAAGGCGGCTATTTTACCTTTGGTAAAAAAAGATGGTTTACCAGAAGTTGCTCGTCAAATCATGAAAGACTTATCATGGGATTTTAATGTGTTTTATGATGAAAAAGATGCTGTTGGTAAACGCTACAGAAGGCAAGATGCTGCAGGAACTCCTTTTTGCATTACTGTAGACCATGAAACCCTAGAAAATAATACGGTTACCATACGTCATAGAGATACAATGAAGCAACAGCGTGTTAACATTTCTGAATTAAAAAAGATTATAAATCAAGAAGTTGACGCGAAAAATTGGCTTACAAAAATGTAATAAATTTATACTTATATAAACTAAAAGCCTCATCATTTAGATGAGGCTCTTTTAGTTTAAGACGTTAGTAAACTAGTTGTTATTAGCTAAAGCACTGTATACTATTTTTTCTAATTTTGTATTAATATCATTATTAAATGGAGAAGACAACACTTGTCTTAATTGAATAACAATTAAATCATTTACTGGATCTATCCAAAATACAGTACTGAATGCACCACCCCAGCTATAGGTTCCTTTTGGTCGAAAGGGGTGATTCTTGGCAACATCAAAACCAAAACCAAAAGTCATAGGTCCCCAAGGGTAGGGAACGGAACCAAGTTGGTCTTCATGCATTGATTTTGCTGTTTCTTTTTTCAAGATTTGTGCACCGTCTAATTCACCATTGTTTAACATCGCTTGACAAAATAAAAGGTAATCTCTTGCAGTACCAGTCATTCCGCTTCCACCTGATAAATATGATTTGGCTCCATCAGTAGGATAATCTGCGATGTACATTTTACCCGTTTGATCAACTTGCATGTTTGTACCATCCTTCATAGGAATATAAACCTTGGTTAAATTCTTTTTTTCAGAACCGTCAAAATAAAAATCTAATCTTTCAATTCCTAAGGGTTTGGTTATGTTTGTGCGAATATAATCGTCAAGTTTTTCGCCAGAGGCCACTTCAACTACACGTCCTAATACATCTGTATTTAAACCATACATCCATTTTTCACCAGGCTCATGCATTAGTGGTAAATCACCCAATTTATAAGCTACATCTTTAATGTCCATATTAAGATTGGTACTTAAGTCTGGTATATCATTTTTGTCATAGATAGCTCCGTTTACAGAGGGGTTCATAAAACCGTATGGAACTCCAGCAGTATGGGTTAACAATTGACGAATTGTTGGAATAGATTCTGACGGCTTAGAAGTATATGTGCTATCAGCTGGATTAAAATCAGTCAAAACTTCAGTTTCATTGAAAGATGTAATATATTTTCCAACAGGATCATCTAAATTCAATTTCCCTTGCTCAATTAATTGCATGGCAGCTACAGAAACAATAGGTTTTGTCATGGAAGCCATTCTAAATAAGTGGTCTTTTCTGTAGGGCTCAGTTCTTAATGAATCTGACCAACCAACCTCAGATTCATAAATAATTTTACCGTTCTTAGCTATTAAAGTAACAGCACCAGGGTATTTTTTTGCATCTACAAAATCCATTACCATTTTGTCTATTTTGACAAGGCTGTCAGAAATCATACCCACTTCTTTGGGTGTTGCAAATTGAAATTTATCAGATGTTTTATTTTGTTGTTGTTCTGAACAAGAACTTAATAAAAAACAAATAGTAAGTGATAAGATGAGCGTAATTCTATTCATTTTAATTCATTTTGATTTAAAGTTAATAGGTGTGTAAATTAAAAAATTTACTAAAAGAAAACCAATATACGTTTTTAAGTTTTAAAAACGTTTTCCAATTGATACACCAACTCTACCAGCTACTTTAATTGGGTCATAAGAATCTTCACTGTTATTTAATATGTTCCTACCAATTCCACCAAATATTTCAGCAACAAAACCACTTTTTGTTACCCATTTACCCCCAACAGAAACTCCTAATGAAAATTCAGTTATATTTTTTTCAGTATTATTATTAATATATCCCTCATAATCATAATCGTAGAAGAGGTCTTTATAACGATGTAGCATACCAAAACCTTCTATAAAAAAACCTCTTGCATATTTGTTAGAGAAATAAACTCTATAATTAGGTGTAATTGAAAAATTCCTGTAGGAATCAAAATTATCATTTTCATCAAATCCAAACTGAACGTCAACTCCAAAAGAAGCCTCCTTATTAATTAAATATTCATAGGACACATCTATCCATCCTGAGGCTATAAGCGTTAATGCATTTAAAGTAATTTCATTTTTTTTGTTGGTATCTTGGGGTAAAGACTCTTCTTGAGCAATTACAAATGTTGAGTAACAACAGATTACTATAAGTACTAATTTTTTCATTTTTGTTTTTATTTTAGTGTTTGTGATTTTTTGCAAATATAAATAAGATGGATTATCTTATAAGCTTTATTTAGATTTATTTTAAATAATAAATTTACATGCTTTTTAATTAGACAATTTTAGTTGTGCTACCTCCAATAATTATGCCGAATTAAAAAATTGCTTTAAGATTTATAGTACCAGTATGAATTGTTTTAGAATTTAAACTTTTTCTTCCTTTGTAATTGAGATTTACATTTAAAAATGAGTTTAATTTTTTACTCCATAAAAAGGTCCAGGTATAATTGGTACCTTCTTGCAATCCTTCTAACATCTGATAGCCAACAGGGGAGTTTGGATTTCCGCTAAAATCATTAAAAAAAGTCGTGAAATTAGCATTGAATTGTGAGGTTGATTTTCCTGTATAAAAATACTCAACTCCAATTTTTTGTTGTTTTAATTTCTCAAATTCGGCAAGTATATTTTCTTTATTTTTCATGTGATAGAATGCAGAAAACCGATTGTCATTATTTAAAACATAACTTATTTTTGGTTGCAATGCAACAACATTTATTTCATAATTCCGATTGTTAAAATTTTCTGTTTCTAACTTATTTTCTGAAAGTTTTCCCTGTAAGTCAATTAACCAGAATTTGCCAATTTTATGCTGAAAATCTATTTGCTGGTAGTTGGTGTCTGTATCTTGGCTTCCAATACTATATTGCTGTTTGTTTTCAGCTTTTGCAAAGGTATATGTTGTGCTAAATTTTTTTTGACCTCGGTTGAAATATAGACTATTTTTTATCGAAAAATTGACGCTTATTTGTTGGTCTTTACTAATGTTAAACGGATTTAAATTAAATGAATTACGGGTGCGCTCTAGTTCATTACGACTGCTTAAAAAGAATTGATTGTAGAAATGTGAAAGCACTTTTTTTAGACCATTTTTGGTGCCCCACTGGCTTGCATTTAACGTAATAGATTGGTTTATTTTAGCACTCTGAGTTGCTATAAATTGCAGATTAGGTAAGGGAACGCGTAAGAAATTTGCTTGATCTTGAAATTCTGCAATTTCAAATTCATCAAATTCTTGAATTCCATTGTCATTATAATCAATCCATGTGTAAAAACCTTGTCCGGCTTCTACCTCTACATATACAAAGTCTTGCTGAGCTACATTTCCTGAAGAGGTTTCATATCGAGTTCCAAGAGTGATAAAGTTTTTAAAAAAACGTTGGTTGTAAATGATTCTTGAATTTAATGCTTTTTGATTTTCTAAAAATGTATTCTCTGTTTCCCTATAATTTGCAAATAAAGAAAGGTTTGTGCGTTCTGTTTGAATAATTTTAGCATCTAAATAGTAGGTTTTTCTATTGTTAATTTCAGTAAATGCATTGCTTCGAATACTGTCATTATCTCTATAATTAAATCCAACTTTAGCATAAACATTTGTGCTGTCTCCTATACCAATATAGCCCTCATATTCTTTAAACTGATGGTTTGTGAGAATAGCTTCTTGGCTTGGTTTTATTTCCCCATTATTAGATTCAATATTTAAAAAACCGCCAAACCAAGACTTCAAAAAATGATGTTCTATACCTGCTTTAACTCGTAAAAAAGTATTGTCTTGTATCTCAGAATTATTGGATAAAAAACTGCTATTAGAATAAAACGAGGTGTTTCCGAATTGCATATTAGAAGTAATCAAATGCTTTTCTCCCTTAAAACTATCTGAAAACTGTAGCCGTTGAAAAGAGTAGTTTAAGAAATTATCTTCACTTTTTTGTAAGTTAATATCAATACCAATTTGTTGTTGATTTCCAATGGGGTTGTTTAGGTTCCAATCTCTATTAAATTCTACAGATTGAAAACGTTGAATAGTATTAAAATTTCTATGAATAAAAAGATAATTTACAGTACTTAAGAGTTTCCATTTCTTATCTAATAATGTTTGTTTCCAAGCTAGCTTAGTTGCAATTCCTTTATTTTTATTGTTGTCTATGGTTGAAAATAAATTCTGATCACTATTGCTAAAAGCCACCTCTGCTGAAATTCTAGTCTTTTCATTGGGTATGTAGGAAGAATTTAGCACAGCAACTTGTAATTTAGTCGGAGCAATTAATTGAGTGATGGGTTTGTAGTTTCCCAAATTGGTTCCCACATATACAAATACATTTCCATTTGCAAAGGTTTCACTCAACGTGTAATCTCCTTCATTATTACCAACATTGCTAAAGGTTACAGTAAATAAATCATCATTTTCACTGGTAGAGTATTCAAAATAGTCGTTGTTACCATCTTGTACTTTTTTGTAAAGAATTCTATTGACGTCATATTCATCAGGATAGGCACTTTCCCCAACCATTAGATCGGTATTATTTCCAGCATTTGCTAAAATTTGTTTCTGTGCAGCTGTTAAATTTACTTGTATCGGTTGATTTTTAACATCATTTTCATTGTAAAAATATCCAGAAAGTTCAATTTTATCAGTCTTATATTCAGCTTTTTCATAGCTTACAAAACGGGTGAAATTTCTATTAGAAAATTGAAATTCTACACGAATACGCATATCATTGGTGATTGGAAATGTGGTATTAAATCGTATTTCACCAATATTGTAATCTATTAGATAATCATCATTTATTCCTTTGGTGATTTTAGAGCCGTTCACAAATACTTTTTCACTTCCTGCAATGATTACAAAATTGGGCTCGTTGTTTGGTCCAAAAATCTTGTAGGGACCCTGATTTCCCTCAACTCCAACAAATTTATAAGCACTAAACTGCCCTCTAACTATAGCTCCAGAAGCAGCAATATTTGTATTGTCGTTTATGCTTGCAGCTACCTCAAGACCAGACACCTGTTTTTCAAAAGCTAAAAAATAACTATTCTCATTTTTTAAACTTACATCTCCAGCTTTTACTCGCCAGTTTTTACTTGAAAGCTCAATAAATATTCGATCAAAATCTGTAATGCTTTGTGAATACCCATTTTCTTGAAGTGGAATGTTTGTGTCAAATATATTTGCACGAATGGTCACTTTATCTGAAAGTTTTCCTTCTATATTTATGTCCATAGAAGAGTTTGCTACTGTACTTTGATTGTTTCCTGAGGTTATTCCTCTGTTAATGTATCCACTTGTTTTTAAGCCGTCAAATAATTTTAATTCACTAGCTTTTTTATTGGTTGTAAGACTGTACAATTGTCCTGTATTACTATTATTAGGAACAATAAAATTTTTATCAAATGGGCTATAGGTTTTGGTAATAAATGTAGGAAACCGAAAGTACTCTATGGTAATTTTTGGGTATTTTAATGAACTAATAACCAATAATGCCTCATTGTATAAAATTTGATATTCTGTGGGGTACAGTATTCTTTGATTTGAAAGCACTTTAAAATTTTGTGGATTTATGGGAACCGAATCAAATCTGATTGTGTCTTTAGAAACTATAAATTTTTTAGATCTAAAATCTGATGACGTATTTTGGCTATTGGCAAAAAAGCCAACAAAGAATAGGATTAAAAACCAGCCTTTTTTTGTCATATTATTATAAACGTAGCAATTGTATAATTAGTCTAAAATAATGATTGTTGTTTTACAAGGCTCTCATGATGTTACAATCATTTTTTCTTCAATAATTTCTGCAATCCCTATGGGATTTTTATAATATGTAGTGTTAGATTCCAAATACTTCCTTTGAATTTTCAGTGGTAATAGTTGCAATTTCTTTAACAGAAACATCATAAATACTGGCCAATTTTTCAACTACATAGCTAATGTAACTGCTTTCATTTCTCTTCCCTCTAAAGGGCACAGGAGACAGGTATGGAGCATCCGTTTCTAATACAATATGTTTTAATGGTATCTGATGAAGGAAGGTGTCTATTTTTCCATTTTTAAAGGTAGCTACCCCTCCAATTCCTAGTTTCATATTGTATGAAATGGCTTTTTCAGCTTGTTCTAAAGACCCTGTGAAACAATGAAAAATACCATATAAATCGGGTCCTTTTTCCAACTCTAATATGTCAAAAATTTCATCAAAAGCATCTCTACAATGAATAACGATTGGTAGTTTTTTCTCTTTGGCCCATTGTATTTGTGTCTGAAAAGCCTCTTGTTGCTCCGCTAAATAGGTAGTGTCCCAATACAGATCAATGCCAATTTCACCTATTGCACAAAAAGATTTTTTATCTACCCATTTCTTTACATGAAGCAGCTCTTCTTTAAAATTTTCTTTTACAGAGGTAGGATGTAATCCCATCATTAAAAACACATCGTTGGGATATTGCGTTTCTAACGAAAGCATTCTTTCTGTATAACTGCTATCTATAGCAGGAATAAAAAACCGATGAACTCCAGCATCTTTTGCTCTCTGCATCATAAGAGCTCTGTCTTGATCAAATTGTTCAGAATATAAATGTGTATGTGTGTCTGTAATCATAAAAATTATCACTAAAATCTAACCAAAGCTAGCACAAATAAGGTCATATAAAAAGATGTTCCTATTTCTTTATGAATGCCGTATTTTTGAAGATCAAAAATACAGTTAAATGAGTGGTCTAAAAAAACTATTACAAAAAAAGAACTATGTAAGAATTCCTTTACGAAAATTGGTCACAAATCATTTAGAGCTAGATGCAGCAATTAATGGAATGCAAGGAACTTTTATTTTAGACACTGGGGCCTCAAATTCTTGTGTTGGAATAGATATGATTGAGTTTTTTAACTTAGATGCTAAAGAGAGTGATACCAAAGCAGCAGGAGCCGGAGCCATTGATATGGAAACACAACAATCTGAGCATAATACTTTAAAAATAGGCAACTGGAAAACAAAAAATTTCCATTTGGTATTGTTTGATCTCACACATGTAAATACTGCATTAACACAACACGAAGCTGCAGAAGTTCACGGTATTATTGGCGCAGATATTTTAGAAAAAGGGAAAGCAATTATAGATTATAACAAGCATATTTTATATCTAAGAAAATCAAAAAAATAGCAATAGAATTGTATCTTTGACGAGTTAAAACAATAAAATATGAGCTTGCAAAAACAAATAATGGAAGAAATTAAGGCAGCAATGAAGTCTAAAGACACCATTGCTTTACAGGCTTTACGAGCTGTAAAATCTGCTTTTTTGTTAGCAAAAACAGAAACTGGTGCTGGAGATGATTTAACAGAAGAACAAGAGATGAAGATCATTCAAAAGCAAGTGAAGCAACGCAAGGATAGCGCTGCTATTTTTATTGAGCAAGGAAGGAAAGATTTAGCAGATCCTGAATTGGCAGAGATTGCAGTACTTGAAAAGTTTTTACCTGAGGCAATGTCTGAAGAAGCAATTGCAAAAGTTGTTGTTGATACGATTGCCAAGGTTGGAGCAGCAGGAATGAAAGATATGGGGAAGGTAATGGGAATGGTTTCTAAACAGCTAGCCGGGCAGGCAGACGGTAAAACAATTTCTATGTTGGTGAAGAAGTATTTAACAGCATAACATTACATTATTATTCTAAAAATCATAAAAGGCCTCGTGGCGCAACTGAATAGCGCACTGGATTTCGGCTCCAGCGGTTGTAGGTTTGAATCCTACCGGGGTCACGAATAAATAGCACAACCAAAAAAACACCAAGCTTGCTTGAGTGTTTTTTTGGTTGTGCTGTTTTCAAAGCGGAGCTTTTTAGGATCAGCGAAGCTAATCCTATGAGTGTACAAAGCTTACTTTTTAATGAATAGCTTGCTTGTATAAAGCATCATACTATATCAGACAACCCCTTACGAATAAATAAACCTCTGCTATTAATTTAGTAGGGGTTTTTTATTGGACTAATGTCTCTTATAGAGGTGTCAGAGTGTTTTGTACATTTTTACTATCTGTATATCTCATATGGTTATCAACAAAATCGTCAATAACTTAATTTTTAGCACATACTATATTTATTTACATTTGAATAAAAGAAATACCCTAGTATGGAAAAGAAGTGTAAGAAGTGTAATGTTGTTAGGGATGTTAGCGAGTTTCATAAAGTTAAAGGTAATAAGGATAGTTTAAGTGGTAGTTGCAAACTTTGTGTTAAAGAGAGAAGAAAAGTATACCGTGAAGCTAATAAGGATAAAATAAAGAAGCGAGCTAAACAATATCAAGAAGCTAATAAAGAGAAGTACAAGGGGTATGTAAAAGAATATTATAATGCTAATAATGAGAGGTACAAAGAACTTAGATTAAAAAACAAAGATAAAAGAAAACAATATCTTGAAGAAAATAAAGAGAAGTTAAGAGAAAAAAAATGGCAATACGACCAAGCGAATAAAAAGAAAGCAAAAGAATATTATCGAACAAATAAAGAGAGAATTAGAGTAGTTAGAAAAAAATATCTTGAAGCTAATAAAGAAAAATCATCTGAATACTCAAAAAAATATAGAGAAGTCAATAAAGATAGAGTTTTAGAGTATTCGAATCAGTATCAAAAATCTAGGAGAAAAACTGATAACTTATATAGGTTAAAGTTGAATATAAGAGCCAATATTCATAGATACCTAAAGGATGGAAAATCTAAAAGAACTAGAGAGATTATAGGTATTGATTATAAAGAGTTTCAAGATTATTTAGAAGTAGAATATACAGAGGGTATGCACTTAGACCATATCATACCATTAAGCTGGGCTATTATCGATGAAGAGGTTTATATCCTTAACCACTACTCAAACTTTCAGATAATAACTGCTGAAGAGAATTTTGCTAAAAGTGATACTTACTGCAAATCAGAAAACCTAAAGAAAGTACTAGACAATCATAACGACCTAACCAAGCTAAATAAGATAATAGAACGTAATTCAGATAAGATTACTTAATCGGACTATTTGAGGTGTTAGTTTATATACGTAGACGTTACAAAAAATTAATTTTATTATATTTGAAAATCAAACCTTAAAATAAATTTATTATGAAAAAACTAATCTTATTATCTGTTTATTTAATCTTTACTTGTTATTTAGAAATACACTCGCAAGAACTTAATAAAGATGGCAACGGATACACTAAAGTTATTCAAACTAAACTATCAACAAAAACAGTATATCAAAAGGTTAATGAGTGGATTGTAGAAAATTACAATTCCGCTAAAAACGTTTTACAGCTTAATTCAGAAGATAAAGTTATTTTAAAAGGGAATTATAAAGTTACGTTTACAAGTGGTAAATATTCGTTTCCCTACACAGTACACAATTCATTGTCAATATCTATAAGGGAAAACAGATATAAAATTGATTTAATTCCTAGTAAAATTACATATGAGTTAAATGAATTAGATAGTTCTGTTTTATCACTTTATCTCAACCCCCAATTAGATATTGATTCTTTTATGGCTAGGGTTAAGAAAAATTTAACAAACTTAGGCTATACAGATAAGAAAATTAATAAGTTAATAACAAAGATGAAAGACGGACAGTATGACGATTATTTGTTAAATAAAAAAAATTGGGATAATACAATAAGTTCAACAATTAAAAGTATTTCTGACTATGTTGAGAATACAGACGATTGGTAGAGGTTTGATTAATCAACTTTATACAATATTTTCTAGCAGGAATATTCAGTTTTTATCAAATACATATTTTACTATTCAACTCATTTTTTTAATTTCAAAGGAAAGTGCATCTTACTTCCCAATAAAGAGGATTTACGCTTATTCCTGTCTTTGCAAATGCATAAGAGCAAAACGTAAGTTTTGATTATTGTATGCAACAATTCAAACCTTACTCTCTCATATACTAAAGGGTAATTTCTCCATCCTTAATCATTTTTTTTACTTTCTTAACCTTTCCTATTGATGCCTTAGATAGTAATGCAGTTCTTTTAATGCTTTCTCCTAGCCTTAGATTTTTAAGGATAGCTTGAGTACTCTTTTTAGCTACAAATACATCAGTACCTTCAGAGCTTCCTTTGGAGCGACCAATATAGACTCCTTTTGCCTTAGCCTTTGTAATACCCTCAGCTTGTCTTTCCTTAGCTCTATTTAACTCAAATTCTGCTAGTGTACCTAGTATTCCTATCATCATTTTAGCAACAGGATTCTCTTTGCCATCTACTATAGTATTTAGTCCTTCCTTAACAGATATAACATTTATACCTCTACTAGTGAAGTCTTGTATAGTTTGCATTATATCAATAGTATTTCTTCCTAGTCTATCAATGGAATGGACTAACACCTCAGTAAC
>ENA-OQVM01000428-OQVM01000428.1-marine-metagenome-genome-assembly--contig:-NODE-428-length-66815-cov-7.511088_pt1 | contig 66815 bp, 51 predicted proteins | sample MGYA00237776_ERZ505498 | MGnify/ENA primary metagenome ERZ505498 (study PRJEB26159, sample SAMN06265151) | marine metagenome | isolation source: Helgoland LTER site | place: Germany:Helgoland, sampling... | reverse complement strand
AAGGAGATGTTGCACCTGGAAAAGTATGGCCATGAGCACCAGTTCCTATAAATGGATTAACGTATTTGGCATTCTCTGAAATATTGTTGGTACAACTTATAAAAACAAAACTGAAAACTAATACTACAAAATATTTCATTTTACTAAGTAATTGATATTTTAATGTTGGACTAATGACTTAAATCTTCAGCATTGGATGTTAAATTCACGCCCTGCTTTTTTAATTTTTTATTGACTGTCCAAGCAAAGAAAAATAAATAGGCAAAACAAGCTACACCAACCCAATAAGAGTGCTGAATTCCTAATAAATTATTATTGGCAAGCGCACCTTGTAGTGTAGAAATAAATCCTCCACCCATAATCATCATAATTAACAAACTCGAAGCTGTATTTGTTTTTTCTTTCAAACCAGCTATCCCAAGGGTAAAGATGCAAGGCCATAATGTACTGCAAAATAAACCTACCGAAATAAAAGCAAATACACTTATAATTCCATTGGCAAAGATACCAACTATTGTAGCTAAAATTCCTACGGCAGAATAAATCATAATCTGATTTACAGGATTTCCTTTACTTAATTTATCTGCAATTATTAATAAAATTACCAGACCAATATATGGGAAGAATTGTTGCATCTCATTTCCAGCTATCCAGTTAACAAAAAGAAAAATTCCGAATGCAACAAAAGGCAGTACAAAACCCAATAAAGATTTTAGTTTATTTGAAATATTAAAAGCTCCCGCGGCAGAAGTCCATCTTCCAATCATTAAACTTGCCCAAAAAAGAGAGACAAAAGGAGCTACACCACTTTCGGCAGTTCCCAATTCTTGTTTCATGAACTCAGGGAGGTTACTTGCAGTAGAAACTTCAACACCTACATAAAGAAAAATAGCTATCATCCCTAAAATAACTTGAGGGTACTTTAATGTTTCTAGAATATTTCCATTGGAAGAACTGTTGTCACCATCGTCATTAAGTCTGTCTGGAACAGAGGAGAATTTAAAAAAGACAGCGGCTATTACAAATGCGGCACCAAGAAAAAGATAGGGAGTTTGAACAGCTTGTAAGTTCAATTCCGTTTCCCCAGAAGAAAGACTACCGAAAATAGCAAAAGATACAATAACAGGGCCTATTGTTGTTCCTACATTATTAATTCCTCCAGCTAAACTTAGACGCATATTTCCTTTAGATGGATCACCCATTTGAATCGCTAAAGGATTGGCGGCTATTTGTTGCAAAGAAAAACCCAACCCAACAATAAAAAGTCCAGAAATTAGAAGTGGAAATGATTCATTATTGGACGCAGGAATAAATAGAATCGTTCCTAATGCTGAAATTATCAGTCCAAGAGACAATCCATTCCTGTAGCCAATTACGTTTAGTATATCTTTTTTTAAGAAGGAGGAAATTCCAAAATACATAAGGGATCCGACGGTATAGGCAATATAAAATGCTAAGGATATTAATTGAGATTCAAGTTGACTTAAACTCAAAGCTTTTTTAAATACAGGAATTAATATATCGTTACTAGCTGCTACGAAACCCCAAAAGAAAAAAATGGAGATTAGGGTGGAAAATGCACCAATATTTACTTTTTTACTCATCTTAATTTATTTTACCTAAAAAAACAATAATTTAATTGAAATACCATCATAATTTGGCTGTAATTCAAAATCAAATCCTAATTTTTTTCATTTGTTTAATTTATATCTGTCTTTATTAAACAATATGATTAATAAATCTTTAATTTGCACTTGGAAAACAAATACAGCATGCAGAATAATAAAATCATCAAAGGGTTTTCGAAATTATCTAAAGAAGCAAAAATTGAATGGATAACCAAAGAATACTTAAATGATGAAAAAGAATATGTAAATCTTCTTAAAAGCTATTGGCATGAAGATCCAAAAGTTCAAAAAATTCACGACGAATTTATTGAAAACACTATTACCAACTTTTATATTCCCTTTGGTATCGCTCCTAACTTTTTAATCAATAATAAAGTTTATTGTGTTCCAATGGCAATTGAAGAAAGTTCTGTGGTTGCAGCAGCTTCAAAAAATGCATCTTTTTGGATGGAAAGAGGAGGTTTTAAATCTACGGTAATTTCTACCACCAAAATAGGTCATGTTCATTTCGCATGGTATGGAGAATACGAAGTTTTAAAAAACTTTATCGACTCAATTAAACAAAAGTTCTTTGATGAGACCAAGCAGATTACTAAAAACATGAATGAAAGAGGTGGTGGAATTTTAGAGATTGAGTTGATTAATAGAGCGGATTTAGAACCAAATTATTATCAATTGCAAGCAAAATTTGAAACTTGTGATGCAATGGGTGCTAACTTTATTAATAGTTTACTAGAAAAATTCTCAAAGATTCTAAAAAGAGAAATTGAGAGCAGTAATTTAAGTGAAAATGATAAGAAAATAGTTATCATAATGTGTATTCTAAGTAATTACACTCCTGAATGCATTGTAAGATGTGAAGTTAATTGTGGTATTGAGGAATTATCAAATGATCCCAATATAAATAATGAAGAATTTGCTAAGAAATTTGAACAAGCTATTCATGTTGCCAATATTGAACCATACAGAGCAACTACCCATAACAAGGGAATATTTAATGGTATTGACGCTGTGGTTATAGCAACTGGCAATGATTTTAGAGCTGTTGAAGCTTGTGGTCATACTTATGCCTCTAAGTCTGGACAGTACAGAAGCTTAAGTAATGTTGAAATTAAAGACGGAAGATTTCGCTTTTGGATAGATCTTCCTATTTCTGTTGGTACTGTAGGAGGATTAACCACACTTCATCCAATGGTCCGATTTTCTTACAAATTATTAGGTAATCCCAATTCAAAAAATTTGATGGAAATTATTGCAGCTGTTGGACTTGCTCAAAATTTTGGTGCAATTAGATCATTGGTAACTACAGGAATTCAAAAAGGACATATGAAAATGCATTTATTAAATATTTTGAATCAACTCGGTGCAGACAAAAATGAAGTAGAAAAAACCAAAGAATATTTCAAAGACAAGGTGGTAGAACATAGTGCTGTGGTCAACTATTTTAAAGAATTAAGAAATATCTCCAACTAAAAATTATTTTGCATTGAAATATTTCCACTCCAACGGCAAACTTTTAATATCAGGGGAATATCTTGTTCTTGATGGCGCTTTATCCCTCGCTCTCCCTTGCAAGTTTGGACAGTATTTAAACTTTACAGAAGACTCTAATGGAACTTTAGAATGGATTAGTAAAGATATGAACGATACAATTTGGTTTACGGCTTATTTTGAAGCTAAAACACTTAAAGTATTGAAAACTAGCAATTATAATACCGTCAAATGGGTTAAAAAAATCCTAGAATTCTGCAATAAAAACTCACTTACAAATAAAAATTTACAGGGCAAAATAGAGTGCAAATTAGAGTTTCCAAACAATTGGGGACTGGGATCAAGCTCTACTCTTTTAAACAACTTGGCTAGCTTGTATGAAGTTAATCCGTATGACTTACATTTTTCTACTACCAACGGCAGTGGATATGATATTGCTTGTGCTGGAAGTAATAGTGCTTTAACTTACCAAGTTATAGAAAATATTCCCCAAGTGAAAAAGATGGACTGGTCTCCTGTTTTTAAAGATGAAATACTATTTATATTCTTAAAAAAGAAACAAAAAAGCAATTTAGAAGTAAAAAGATTTAAAGAATTAAAAAAAGACCCTGATTTGATTAGCAGAATATCTAGTATTACAAAAGAAATCATTTATTCCAAAACTATTGAAGAATTTGAGCATTTGTTAGATGAACATGAAGCAATTACTGGTCAATATATTCAAAGTGAAACTGTAAAAAGTAAATATTTTTCAGACTATGAAGGATCTGTCAAATCATTAGGAGCCTGGGGTGGAGACTTTGTACTTGCTACAAGGAAAAATAAGAATTACTTTTTGGACAAAGGATTTGATACTATATTATCTTTTTCTGAAATAATTAAAGAATCCACATTTAAAACTGTTTCTTGATGTTAGATCAATTTTTATACCAGCCCATGCATTCACTCCCGGAATCAGGTGAAATTGCTGCAAAAAGTCCATCCAATATTGCTCTAGTAAAATACTGGGGGAAGAAACCAATTCAAATCCCAACCAACCCTTCCATTAGTTTTACTTTAACCAACTGTTTTACTAAAACCACTATTTCTTTTATAAAATCTAAAAATTTCACCTTTAATTTCACTGTTAAGGGAATAGAAAAACCTTCTTTTGTTCCTAAAATAGAATCTTTTTTAGAAAGAATTAAAGAGTGGTGTCCCTACCTATTTTTATACCAAATAGAGATAGATACTGAAAATACCTTTCCTCATAGTAGTGGAATTGCTTCTTCTGCATCTGGCTTTAGTGCTCTTGCTCTCGCTATAGTAGAATTGGAGCAAAAAATAACTGGAATTTCTAATGAAAATAAATATTTAAAAGCATCTTTCTTAAGTAGGTTAGGTTCTGGAAGTGCGAGTAGATCGTTGTATGGCCCGGCTGCTATTTGGGGTCAACACAAAAATATTCCATCGACTAGTGATCAATATGCTATTGCTTACCACGATTTACATGAAAATTTTAAAAATTACCAGGATACCATTTTATTAATTGATAAGGGAACTAAAAAAGTGAGCTCTACTGTAGGTCATGAATTAATGCACAACCATCCTTTTTCAAAGCAAAGATTTTCACAGGCTAATAGTAATCTAGAAAGTATGATCAATGTTCTAAATAATGGAGATTTAGACAAGTTTATTTCTATTTCTGAAAGCGAAGCCCTCACTCTTCATGCAATGATGATGACTTCAAACCCATATTTCATACTAATGAAGCAAGGAACACTATCGGTTATTGAAAAAATATGGTCTTTCAGAAGTGACTCTAAAATCCCATTAAGTTTCACTTTAGATGCTGGAGCTAATGTTCATCTGCTTTATCCATTGGCTTATAAACAACAAGTTCTTGATTTTATAGATAATGAATTAATTGTTTTTTGTCAAAATCAGCAGTATATTCGCGATGAAGTTGGTAGTGGGGCAAATATAATAAGCGCAAGCTATGCTTAAAGATTCTTTGTACTACGGGAAAATCCTCCTATTTGGAGAGTATGGAATAATAGAAGATTCAATGGGTCTATCTATCCCCTATTCTGATTACAATGGAAAGTTTTTAATTTCTAAAGAAAGCAATCCAAAATCTAGAAAATCTAATCGACAACTATATAGCTTTTATCAAAATTTAGTAGAGCTTAAAGCTTCTAACTCTCTGCCTTGTTCTTTAGATCTAAAAGCATTTGAAAAAGACTTAAAAAACAATATTTATTTCGATTCTTCTATTCCTCAGGGATTTGGTATAGGAAGCTCTGGAGCTATTGTTGCTGCTACTTATGATAGATATTGTAATAAAAATAAAATTGATTCAGCTAAAGATATCCATAATGAATCCATAATAAAACTAAAATCCATATTTAGCAAACTAGAAAGCTTTTACCACGGCACTAGCTCTGGGTTAGATCCTCTAATTTGTTATTTGAATCTTCCTATCTTAATCAAATCAAAAACAGATTTAGGAACAGTTGGAATTCCCGATTCAAATAACGGAAAGGGTGCTGTGTTTTTATTAAATACGGGAGAAGTTGGAAATACACAGCCACTAGTACAGCATTTTTTAGAAAGATGTAAAGAAGAAGGTTTTAGAAAAATGCTTAAAAACAAATTTAAAAAATACAACGACGCCAGTATTGATGCTTTCTTGAAAAATGAAGGAAAATCACTGCTTAAAAATGTAAAATCTCTTTCTAAGGTTTTATACGAAAATTTTCAACCTATGATTCCTAAACTGTATAGGGATTTATGGAAAGAAGGAATCGACACTAATTCTTATTATCTAAAACTTTGTGGCTCTGGAGGTGGTGGATACATTTTAGGGTTCACTAAGGACTTTCAAGAGGCACAAGCTAAACTTAGTAGCTACCAACTTGATGTTATCCACAGATTCTAGTAATAAAACCGTTAAAAACTCCAACTCAACTTTCGTTAAAATATTGGCAATTTTCTCCATTGCAAGATGGTACAATATATTTCTGATTACTATAAGCTTATACGCAATTCAAATATTCATATTTGAAAATTCTATTCGTTTCTTATTTTCATACAGTGGAATAAATCTGCATTTATATGTGCTTTCAATTGACTTAATTGTCATTGGTGGTTATTTAATCAATGCCTTTTACGATTTTGAAAAAGATATGATTAACCAACCGGAAAAAACTTACTTTGACAGACTGGTTAGTAAAAGAAGCTGCCTCAATATTTACATGTTATGTAATGTTTTTGGTCTATTAATTGCATATTTAATTTCTAATAAGATTTTACTCTTCTCGGCTATATTAATTTCTGTATTATGGATATACTCTCATAAACTGAGAAAAAAAGTCTTACTTGGTGAAATAAGCGCCTCCTTATTGCTTATAAGTTTGTTTTTAGGACTAGGTATTCTAAATCATAAATTTGATCTTACACTTGCAATTTTTAGTACTTATATTTTCACCATTGATTTAACGAGAGAAATCGTAAAAAAAATGATTTCTTTAAAGGGCGATTTAATTGTTGGAGAAAAAAGTATTCCTATTTATTTTGGAATTAAAAATTGTAAATACATCATATTTTTTCTAATGATTAGTTCTATGGTTGCTATATTAACTCTTCTTCCAATTATCATTTACAAACCTTTATCCTACTATTTCATTGTTGCTTTTTTCATTATCTCTGTAAGTATTTATCTACTTCATTTTGCTAAAATTAAAAGCCAATACGAAAAAATTAATAGTATTTATAAACTACTACTTGGTTTAGCTATTATTTCAATTACTTTATACTAATTATTTATGAGAATATACTACTTCATTGTTTTAATTACTTTTGCCAACTGTGAATCAAAAATGAAAATGAAAAACAACTCACCTATTTGCAAGAAAGAGCCTAAAGTTATGTCCATTCATAACCAAGAAAGAACAGACGATTATTATTGGCTAAACAATCGAGAGAATCCAGATGTAATAGATTATTTAAACCAAGAGAATGATTATACAAATTCTCAGATGAAGAATACTGAAGATTTTCAAAAGACTCTTTTTAACGAATTAAAATCAAGAATTAAAGAAGAAGACCAAAGTGTTCCTTATTTATTCAACGGTTATTACTACTGGAGCAGATATGAAAAAGGTTACGAGCATCCGCTATATTTAAGAAGAAAAGAAAATTCTGAAACAGAAGAAATTATTTTGAATGGCCAGAAAATGTCAGAAGACTATGAATTTTTCAATATTGGAGATTATGATGTTTCCAATAACAATAATATAATGGCTTATAGTTTAGACACACTTTCGAGAAGAATTTACCAAATAAAAATTAAGGATTTAATTTCGGATAAATTATATCCTGAAACGTTAGAAAACACTACTGGTTCTATTGTATTTGCCAATGATAATCAAACCATTTTCTACGGTAAAAAAGACCCTACTACACTTAGATCGTTTCAAATATATGCCCATAAATTAGGAACTAATCAATCAGAAGACATTCTAATATTTGAAGAAGAAGACGAAACATTTTCTTGTTATGCTTACAAGTCTAAATCTATGGAATATATCGTTATAAATTCTTCTAGTACATTGAGTGATGAATATAGGCTTATACCTGCAAATGATCCGCTAAAAAAACCTGAAATTTTTCAAAAAAGAGAAAGAGGATTAGAGTATAATATTTACCATCATCAAGATAAATTTTATATACTAACAAATAAAAATCACCATAATTTTAGTGTAGAGACATGCAGTAAAGACAGTACTGGAAAAGAAAATTGGAAAGAATTTATTTCTGGCAGAGAAGATGTTTTAATTGAAGGATTGGATGTGTTTGAGCAATTCTTAGTGGTTTCAGAAAGAAAAGAAGGTCTACTACAATTATGTGTAATGAATTTTAAAAACGATTCTATGCACTATATTCCATTTAACGAACCTACTTATGTTGTTGGAACAAATTCAAATTTAGTAATGAATACTTCTGTTTTAAGATATTCTTACAATTCCATGGTAAATCCTGGAACTATGTTTGAATACAATATGGAAACTAAAAAAAGTAAAATATTAAAAGAAAAAGAGGTCGTAGGAGGATATGACAAAAATGAATATGCTTCTGAAAGGGTTTGGGCAGAGGGAAGAGATGGAACTAAGATTCCAATGTCCATGGTTTATAAAAAAGGAATAAAGAAAGATGGTCAAAACCCGACACTTTTATATGCTTACGGATCCTATGGATATAGTATAGATCCTACATTCAGCACCAATAGATTAACCTTACTTGATCGAGGATTTATTTTTGTTATTGCACATATTAGAGGTGGAGAAGACATGGGAAGAAAGTGGTACGAAAATGGAAAGCTATTAAAAAAGAAAAATACTTTTTATGACTTTATTGATTGTGGAAAGCATTTGATAGAAAATAGTTTTTGTAGTTCTAAAAACTTGTATGCAGCAGGTGGAAGTGCTGGAGGATTATTGATGGGAGCGGTTATCAATATGGCACCAACTTTATTTAATGGGGCAATTGCACATGTTCCATTTGTAGACGTGGTAACAACTATGTTAGACGAGTCTATTCCTTTAACTACTGGAGAGTACGACGAATGGGGAAATCCAAACGAACTAGAATATTATAATTATATGTTGAGTTATTCACCTTATGATAATATTCAGAAAATGAATTATCCCAATCTATTAGTTACAACAGGGTTACACGATTCTCAAGTACAGTATTGGGAGCCTGCAAAATGGGTAGCAAAATTAAGGGAATTAAAAACCGATGATAACCTTCTTATTTTAAAAACTAATATGAAGGCAGGACATGGTGGCTCTAGCGGAAGATTTGAGTATCTAAAGGAAATAGCTTTAGACTATGCATTTCTATTCAAATTAGAGGGAATTACGCAATAAGTAAACTTATTTCACTAGCAATTTCCTCAGGAGTTTTAGAGTCTGTGGTTACAACAAAATCAGCTTCACAATAAATTGGTTCTCGTTGTTTGAGTAAATTTTCAAAAGAAATAGCATCTTGAAACATTGGTCTTGAAAAATTATTATTAATTCTATTATTTAACAACTCACCTATGGATGTTTTTAAATAAATCACTTGACCAATATCTTTCAATTTATGAATGTTTTTATTGTAAATAGGAAGACCTCCTCCGGTAGAATAAACACATTTTTTATTCTTAAATTGATTAATCATATCCCTTTCGATATTTCGAAAATAACTTTCTTCACTTTCCTTAAAAATAGCTTCAATAGTTCTGTTTTCTTGCTTTTCTATTAACTGGTCTGTATCAAAAAATTTGTAATTAAGCGCTTTAGCAAGATGTCTACCCACTGTAGATTTTCCTGCACCCATCATTCCAATTAGAAATACTGAAGATTTGGACACTATAATTACTTTTTATTGAAAATTTTCAAATAATTGATTACGTGCTTTACATATTGAAGGTAATCCTTTGGATCTGTTTCAATCATTAAATCGTAAAAAGGTTTCTTTTCCTCTGAAAAACTACCAACTTTAAATGGAGAATTGGACATATGTAATATAAATCTAAGTGGAATATTCTTGATTTCTGTTAGGTCTAGAAGAATATCAAATCTTTCTGAAATAAAATTTTTAACTACATTCTTTTTGGGAAAAGCGTGGTAATTAAGGTCATAAATTGTAAAAAAATCTAGTCCCAACCTACTTTTTAAAAATTGAGGTTCGTCTTTTAATGGGTAATAAGCAAGAATTTTAATATTAGGAATTTTAAATTCATCCTTTATCATTTTTATTATTTTGACAACGGATTGGTAGTCAGACTCGTTTTTAATTACGCAAATCATGCCCATTGATTGAGCGTCCTGAATATTACAAGAGCTTACCTGTCTAAAATTTTCTTTTTTAAGTAATCTTTGCAGAAACTTTTCTCCTAAAAGAAATTTGATTTTTAAAAATGTAAACTTCATCAACCATAAACTTACAAAAAGCCTTTAAAAAAGCTCTCCTTGTTGGTATTGTTTTGAATCTTCATTTGAATTTTCTTTGCTAATTAAGTTAAGAAACTCATTTTCATTCATAATAGAGACCTTAAACTTTTCAGCTTTTTCAAGTTTGGATGGCCCCATATTTTCTCCAGCTATTAATATATCTGTACTTTTACTTACAGAGCTAGAATTTTTTCCTCCGTTGATTTCTATAGCTTTTTTCAATTCATCTCTAGAGATATTTTTAAAAGTACCTGAAATAACAATTTTCTTATTTTCTAAAATGGTAGATTTTAAAATATTTTCAGAAATATCAGAAGTCATATTGAGTCCATTTTCAAGAAGTAAATCAATTATTTTATTGTTATAATCGACAGAAAAATATTGCACAATAGATTCTGCTATTTTGTCCCCAACTTCTTCTATACTACATAGTTCTTCAAAATTTGAAGAACGCAATTGGTTGATATCCTTAAAATAAGAGGTTAATTTCTTAGCAACCGTTTCTCCAACATATCTTATTCCAAGACCAAAAAGTACTTTATGAAAAGGTGCAGACTTACTTTGTTGAATTCCGTTAATAATATTTTCAGCAGATTTTTCAGCCATTCTTTCCAAAGGGAGCAAGTCTTGTTTTTTAAGAGCAAAAAGATCTGCAACATTTTCAATTAGCTTTTCATTATACAATTGCTCTATGGTTTCTTGTCCAATTCCATCTATATTCAACTGTTTCCTTCCTATGAAGTGAATTATCTTTCCTTTAATTTGTGGAGGACAAAGATTGGAATTCAAACAATAGTGATGGGCTTCTCCTTCATCTCTGACAAGTTCAGATGAACATTCTGGACATTTCGAAGAAAATACAAATTTACTACTATTGGCATTTCTTTTCGAATGATCAACTCCTGTGATTTTAGGAATTATTTCTCCTCCTTTTTCTACAAATACAATATCGTTAATTCTTAGGTCTAGCTTTTCTATTTGATCTGCATTATGGACGCTTGCTCTTTTGACAATAGTTCCACTAATTTCCACAGCCTTTAAATTAGCAACTGGCGTAATTGCTCCTGTTCTACCTACTTGGTAGACTATATCTTCTAAAACTGTAGAAACCTGGACTGCTTTGTATTTGTAGGCAATTGCCCATCTTGGAGATTTGGAAGTATTTCCAATTTCTTTTTGAATATCTATTTCATTAACTTTTATAACAATTCCGTCAATTTCAAAGGGAAGATCTTCTTTTCTTTCTTCCCAGTAATTAATAAAATTCATTATTCCACTAACATCGTTTACTTGCTCTACATACTTGTCTTCAACAGACGGTATTTTAAAGCCAAACTGAGCTAAATAATTATATTGCAGAAAGAGACTGTTTATCTTATGGTTGTCTAAGTATACAGCATAGATAAAACAATCTAATTTTCTTTTTGCAACAATGGAAGAATCTTGCAGTTTAAGTGTGCCTGAAGCCGAATTTCTAGGATTTGAAAAAAGGGCAAGTCCTTGTTTTTCTCTATTTTGATTTAGCTCCTTAAACACTGATTTAGAATACATTATTTCTCCTCTTACTTCTAAGTTTTCTGGATAATCTCCATTAAGGACTAGTGGAATAGAAGAAATGGTTCTTACATTGTTGGTTACATCTTCGCCTTGAGTCCCATCTCCTCTTGTAATAGCTTTTACAAGATTGCCATTTTTATATATTATACTTATTGCAACTCCATCGTACTTTAGTTCGCAAATATAAGTTAGTGGAACATCAATTATCTTTTTAACTCTTTGGTCAAAATCAGCAATATCATCTTTGGAATAACTATTGGAAAGTGAAAGCATTGGGTACTTATGTAGAACTGTTTCAAATGACTTAGTAATGTCACCACCTACTCTTTTAGTTGGTGAATTGGCATCGTATAGTTCTGGATATTTAATTTCCAATTCCTCCAGCTCTTTTAAAAGCTGATCAAATTCATAATCAGAGACTAAAGAAATACTGTGAATATAGTACTGTGTATTGTAAGAATGGATTAGTTCTCTTAACTCTACAATTCTATCAATATCTTTTTTACTCATTTTTAGTTGCTACAACAAACCTATTTTTGCCTTGAAAGTCTTTATGAACAGTGGTTTTGAAATGTTTTTTAGTAGATAATAAATTTACAACATCGTTGGCAAAATCCTCATGAATTTCAAAGTAAATTTTACCATTTTTTTTCAAATGATTTTTTGCGAAATCTGAAATTATTTGATAGTATTTGAGTGGTTCTTCATTTTCTACAAAAAGTGCTTGTGATGGCTCGTTTTGAACAACATTGGGATGCATATGTTTTTTATTTGAAATAGGAATATAAGGTGGGTTACTTACTATTATATCCCAAGATTTTTCTTCATTTTTATAATCCAATATATCTTTAGTTATAAAATCTACTTCTACTTTGTTTAGTACAGCATTGGCTTTAGCAGTTCTAATAGCTTCTTTTGAAATATCTATCGCAGTACAGTTGGTATTAGGAAGTGTTTTTTTTAAAGCTATAATTATACATCCCGAGCCAGTTCCAATATCTAATATTTCTTTTAAAGAATCTTGGTTATGGTTATTTAAAATTAAATGAACTAGTTCCTCAGTTTCTGGTCTGGGAATCAGTATATTAGGATTAACTTTAATTAATAAATTGCAAAAATATGCTTGTCCAGTTATATATTGAACAGGTATATTTTTGTTTATTTTTTCTAAACAATTATTAAAAAAAGAAACTTCCTTTGGGCTAAGCTTTTGATTTTTATTTAATAAATAGTCTACTCTTTCCCAGTTCATTTTAAAAAAAAGCAACTCAAAAAATATATTTTCTATTTCTCTAGAAGGTAAATTCTCCTTAAGTGAATCTAAAAATATTTCTTTGCATTGATAAAAGTTTTCCATGTAGAAAAGCAAAATGTTAAATTTTCAAAACATTCAATGCGCGCATTCAATGTTTTTGTATATTACATTGTAAAATTATAGTTAAAAAAACAATGAGCATCAAAGGTGGAGATTTTATAACCAAAAAAACTGAATCCTCAGCAGTTTTTGTTCCTGAAGAATGGAATGAAGAAGAAAAAATGTTAAAACAAATGATTCATGATTTTCTCGATAAGGAACTTCATGTATTAGAAAGCGAACCAGAAGCATCTAAAGATCTTCCTCAAATTGTTGAAATGTTGGACAAAGCAGCTGAATTAGGTCTTTGTGGAATTGCTATTGAAGAAAAATATGGTGGGTCTGATTTAAGTTTCAACGCTGGTTTACTCTATATGGAAGCATTTGCCTATGGTTTTTCTTTTGCTACTACAATAGGCACCCATGTTTCCATTGGATCGTTGCCCATCGTCTATTACGGAAATGAACAACAGAAAGAAAAATATTTACCCAGAATCGCGACAGCAGAAATTAAAACTGCTTATGCACTTACAGAGCCTTCTGCTGGTTCAGATGCAAATTCTGGAAAAACAAAAGCTACTATAGATTCTAAGAATAATTGTTATTTGATTAATGGGCAAAAAATGTGGATCACCAATTCTGGTTTTGCAGAAATATTTATTGTTTTTGCCAAAATTGAAGACGATGAAAAACTTTCTGCTTTTATTATTGAAAAATCTTTTGGTGGGATTACTTTGGGTGAAGAAGAAAAAAAATTAGGCATAAAAGGATCCTCTACTAGACAAGTTTATTTTGAGAACTGTCCTGTGCCAATGGAAAATCTTTTAGGCAAAAGAAACGATGGGTTTAAAATTGCACTTAACATACTTAACTCTGGTAGAATTAAGCTTTCAGCGGCTACAATAGGCGGTTCAAAGTTTGCTTTGTCAAAAGCTATTCAATATTCAATAGAAAGAGAACAATTTGGAAAAAGTATTGGTGAATTTACCGCCATGCAGTACAAAATTGGCGAAATGGCTAGGAAAATATTTTCTGCAGAATCGGCTGTTTACAGAACTGGTAGAAACATAGATTTAAAGGAAAAAGAATTAAAAGAAAATAAGATTCCTGAAAATGAAATTAAATTAAAAGGTCTTAGAGAGTATGCGATAGAATGTTCTTTAATGAAAGTATACGCATCTGAAGTATTGGATTATTGTGTAGATGAATCTCTTCAAATTCATGGAGGAATGGGTTACAGTGTAGAGACTAAGGTAGAGATGGGCTATAGAGATGCCAGAATAACTAGAATTTATGAGGGAACCAATGAAATCAATAGAATGCTTTCTTTTGGTGAATTAATGAAAAGAGGTTTTCATACCAAAGAAATTGATTTAAAATCATTTACCCAGAAAATTCCATTTCAGATTTTTAAAAGTGCGTTAGGAGTTCAGGAAAAATCAAGTTCTCAATATTTAGAAAATTTTAAATATTTATTTTTTACTCTTACCAAATATGCAACGGATGCTTACGGAAGAGCCTTGGAACACGAGCAAGAAATAATTATGGATTTAGCAGATATATTAGCAGAAATCTATGTCCTTGAATCTACTTATTTAAGAGTTGAGAAATTAAAAACTAAAGAAAGTAAAGATGCTGCATTTAAAATGAAGCAAAATATTTGCGATTTACAGTTTTATGAAGCTAATTCAAAGATAATACAGCGTGCAACTTCAATTTTTGATAGTCTTCCTAAATCACATTCTTCCTTAAAAAGAGTGATTAAATCGTTGGCAATTAAAGAAAAAGTAAACCCAATGGTATTAAGAAGAGAAATTGCAAAATATTTAATCGCCAGTAAAGAATATTCTTTATAAAGCTAGTTTTGTTTTTTCTATTTCTATTACATCTGAAATAGCATCGGTAACCTTATAAAAAGCAGAAAGATCGGTTGTTGATATTTTATCTTTAATGCTTCTTTCTAAGGAGAATAATCTCTCCGCAGCTATGTTTCTCAGCTTTAGTCCATTTTCGGTTAGACATATGTATACTTTTCTTTTGTCTTTAGTGTCCTTTCTTTTGAATACCAATTCTTTTTCTTCCAAAGATTTTAGCAACCTAGATAAACTATTGGGCTCCATCCCCATTCTTGGTGCAATTTTGGTCACTTGAGTGCCAAATTTTTCATTAATGGTCATAAGTACAAAAGCTGTTGAAAGAGTCCCTATTTCTTTGGAGGTTTGTTCGTTGTAAAACTTGAAAATCTCAATCCAAGAAGATCGAATTCTATTTACAACAATTCCTTTGGCAATTTTTTCGTATTTATTCATCGGACACAAAATAGTAATTTATTTCACATTGCATTGTATATTATGATATCAAAGACGTTTTTTTAAAAAGAATTGGTTAAATAATCTTAAAAAAGTTTATTTTATTAAATGCATGCATAGAATTTTTATAAATTTCTAAAATAAAGTATCTCATGAAAGAAAAAATTGTACTCGTAGATGGATGTAGAACTCCGTTTTTAAGATCTGAAACCGATTTTTTAAATACTATGACTTATGAATTAGGTCAGTTATCTATTAAAGGTCTAATTAATAAAACAGGAATTAATCCAAAGGAAGTAGATAGTGTGGTTATGGGTTGTGTTATTTCTACTCTTAAAACAAGCAATTTAGCAAGAGAAGCTGCCCTAACTGCTGGTATACCCTACTCTACGCCTTGTCATACGGTAAGTCAAGCCTGTATTTCTGCCAACAGAGCAATTGCTACAGCAATTGGAGAGATTGCAACTGGACAATCTTCCGTAGTTATAGCTGGAGGAGCAGATAGCGCTTCCGAAACACCAATTGGCTATAAAAAGCATATGAGAACCAAATTGATGAAGGGAACTAAAATAAGATCCACTTCTGATATGGTCAAATATGCACTAGGTTTTAAATTAAAGGATTTCTTACCAGAAGTTCCTTCTATTTCAGAATATACTACTGAGAAAACAATGGGAGAAGACTGCGATATTATGGTGGCCAAACATCAAATTCCAAGAGAAGAACAAGATTTATTTGCCATTAGATCTCACGACAATGCAGAGAAAGCATGGCAGGATGGCCATCATGCAAAGGAAGTAGTTGCGGTACAGGTAGATCCAAAATTTAAAATGATTCAAAAAGACAATGGAATAAGAAGTGGGTCAAAACCTGAAAAGCTGGCAAAGCTCAGACCAGCATTCGATAAAAAACACGGCACATTAACTGCTGCTAACTCTTCTTTTTTAAGCGATGGTGGTGCAGTATGTTTGCTTATGACAGAATCTAAAGCAAAGGAGCTAAATTTAAAACCAAAAGCAGAAATTATAGATTATTGTTTTACTGGTCAAAGGTTAGAAGATGAATTATTGTTAGGTCCTGCTTTTGCTATGAGTAAAGTACTCCAAAAAACAAAAATGAACTTAAAGGATATAGACGTATTTGAAATTCACGAAGCTTTTGCTGGACAAGTACTTACCAACTTAAAATGTTTGAACGATGAAGAGTTTTGTAAAACTCGACTAAATAGAGAAAAAGCAGTTGGAAAAATCGAGATGGATAAAGTGAATAATTGGGGTGGATCGCTTTCTATTGGTCATCCTTTTGGTGCAACAGGCGCAAGACTTTTAACCACTGCTGCAAACAGATTAATTGAAGAAAATGGTAAATATGCTATATTGTCTGCATGTGCAGCTGGTGCACATGGACATGCTATGGTTATTAAAAAATACGAAGAAGGATGAAAACAGATCTTTTTAGGTTAGAAATTGAGAAAGGAATAGCTACTATTTGGATAGACTCTCAAAAAGACAAAATGAATATTGTATCTCCAAGTTTAATTGGAGATTTTGAAAACGTATTTGAAGAAGTCGCTAATAATAAAGATGTTATTGGGGCGGTTTTAATAAGCGGCAAAAAAGACTTTATAGCTGGGGCAGATATTAAATCTTTTAAGGGAGAGAAAGCTGGAGATTTTCAACCTTTTAGTAGAAAAGGGCACGAATTATTGCAAAAAATTGAAGATTCTAAAAAGCCCATTGTTTCTGCAATCCACGGTACTTGTTATGGTTTAGGGGTAGAACTTTCTCTTGCTTGTAATGCTAGAGTTTGTACCAACGATTCTAAAACAAAATTAGCACTTCCAGAAGTAAAATTAGGATTACTTCCTGGTGGGGGTGGCACACAAAGATTGCCAAGACTGGTTGGGTTACAAGCATCGTTAGATATGATGCTAACTGGAAAAAATATATTTTCTTTTAAGGCTAAGAAAATAGGATTGGTGGATGAGGTAGTGCATCACAGTAAATTACACAAAGCAGCAAAAAAAATAGTTCTAGATATAGCAGATAATAATTTTAAAAGAAAGAAATTAAAAAAGAGTTTGGTTACTAAATTATTGGATGGTACTTCCATAGGAAGGTCCATTGTATTTAGTCAAGCTAAAAAAACGGTATTGAAATTGACCAAAGGAAATTATCCTGCACCACTAGAAATAATAGAATGTGCTAAAATTGGTTTGCAAAAAGGAATGAAAGCTGGATATGAAGCCGAGGTAATTAAGTTTGAGGAGTTAATTCTTTCCGATGTTTCTTTCGCACTTAGAAATTTATTTTTTATTACTACTGACAAAAAGAAAAATCCATATAAGTTAGAGTTGAAAAATACAGAAAAAATTGGGGTTATTGGAGCTGGTTTTATGGGGGAGGGAATAACAGAAGTTTCTATCAATTCTGGAATGGATGTTATTTTAAAAGATTTGGATGATAAAATAATTCATCAGGCTAGAAAAAACATTTGGAAAAACCTTTCTAGAAAAGTAAAAAGAAGACAAATGAGTAAAGTTTTGGCCAAGACTACTGCTCAGCGAGCCATAGGGCAACTAGATTATAAAGGTTTTGACAAGGTAGATGTAGTGGTGGAAGCTATTGTTGAGAACATGTCTGTAAAGAAAAAGCTTATAAAAGAGCTGGAAGGAATTTGTAACGAAGATTTTATTTTTGCATCTAACACTTCTTCTTTACCACTAACAGAGATGTCTGAAGATGCCAAAAAACCAGAAAATGTGGTGGGGATGCACTACTTCTCTCCTGTTACTAAAATGCCACTATTAGAAATTATAAAAACAAGCAAAACTTCCAATCAAGCAATTGCTACTTGTTATGAAATAGGAAAAAGACAGGGAAAAACATGTATTGTAGTAAATGACGCACCAGGGTTTTATGTCAATAGAATTCTCTGTCCTTATTTATTAGAAGCTCTAATACTTATTGAAGAAGGAGTAAGAATTGAACAAATAGATAGAGCGCTTAAAAATATGGGAATGCCTGTTGGTCCAATAGCCCTTATAGATGAAGTAGGAATTGATGTTGGGGTACATGTAATGAGTGGAAACATGACGGATTTAATCAAAGATAGAGATGGAATTAAATTAAACTATTCTATGCCTAAGATGTTAGAAGCAGGTTTAGAAGGGAGAAAGTCTAAAAAAGGTTTTTACCATTATGTAAAGAAAAAAGGCAAAGTAAAAAAAGGTAAAGTAAATGAGGGAGTTTACCAATATTTTGATTCTCCAAATGTTAAGAAAATTAGCGATAAAGAAATTACTGAAAGGTGTATTTTAATTCTTTTAAACGAAGCGGTTTGGGCCTTGGAAGAAGGAATTATTGAAAATGTAACCGATGGCGATATTGGAGGTGTTTTTGGAATAGGATTTTTGCCATGGTCTGGTGGACCATTTAGCTATATGAACCAAATGGGACTTTCTAATATTTTGGATAAAATGAAACACTATCAAAATCTTTATGGTAATAAATTTGAGCCAAGACCTATGCTTGTGGAAATGGCAGAAAAAAATGAAAAATTTGAACTATTTACATAAGGGGAATAAACGTAATAAGTTTATTTCCTCGTTGTAAGGCATTAAAATAAACTGAACAAAATTACGTTTGAAACAATAAATTAAAATTTAAATAAATATGAGACAAGTATCAATTCTAATCTTTGCCCTATTTTTCCTTAGTTCTTGCGAAAAGGAAACTTTTGTTGACTATTATATCGACAATCAATCTTCGAGTGTTATTTCAGTTGACGGCACAAACATTATTGCCTCAAGCGACATTGACAAAACGATTAATCCGAACGAAAAAAAAGACGTTGCATTTTGGAGTAAACGTGGAAAACAAACAGATTTTTTTGAACCAACTTCAATGTTCGGGAATGACCTAATTATTACAAATAATTCAGTAGATACGTTGGCAAAAGATTATAAATTATTATCTAATTGGACTTCTGATGTTGATGACCAAAGAACAGTAGCAAATCACGAATACATTTTAGTCATTACTGACGCTGACTTTTAAAGAAGAAAACGCCTTACAACACTGTATATGAAATCATAGCACCCTTCGGGATGCTACGCCTCATATACTAACCGTTGTAGAACATTTGAGTAAAACACATCTAAATTACAATCTGGAATAAAAAAAGTGCTTAAAAGAAATAAAATCAAATAACAACCCAACAATTAACAAGCTTTGATTTTAAGACTTTCAGCACCTACCTTTCGGTTACAATTTTACATCACTAGTATTACTTTATTATTAACTTAACAATTATTAAAACAAATTTTGGAAGAAATGAAAAAATTTATCCTATCTAAAATTTATTTAGTTGTTATATTAATAATCTGTTCCTCCAATATATTTGCTCAAACCTACAATATTGGTCACATAAGTACAGACTTTTACGACAATGCTAGAAATAGAAATATTGCCACTGAGATTTACTATCCTTCCGATACCAATGGAGATAACGTTCCTATTTCTATAGGGAACTTTCCAATAATAGTTTTTGGACATGGTTTTTTAATGAGCTGGGACAGTTATGACAACTTTTGGAATTCTTTAGTGCCGGAAGGATATATATTGTGTTTCCCAACAACAGAGATGGGCTTTGCCCCAAATCATCAATTTTTTGCAGAGGATTTAAGTTTTATTGCCACAAAAATGCAAATGGAGTCTCAGAATAGTAGCTCTATCTTTTATAATTCTGTATTACCAAAAACTGGAATTTTGGGCCATTCTATGGGAGGAGGAGCTAGTTTTCTTGCAGCTGAAAACAATCCCAATATTAATACTCTAGTTAATTTTGCTGCAGCCGAAACCAATCCTTCAGCAATTTTAGCTGCAAGTAACATTACTATACCTTCATTAATATTTTCTGGAGAGGATGACTGCGTTGCTCCTCCTGTCAGTCATCAAAACATTCTATTTGATAGTTTAAACTCCAATTGTAAAACACAAATTAATATTATAAGTGGAGGGCATTGTTATTTCGCAAATGAAAATGTACTATGCAGTTTTGGAGAATCTTCTTGCAACCCAAACCTTAATATTTTAAGAAGTGAGCAGCAAAGTGTAACCAACGATTTTTTAAAAATTTGGCTTAATTTTTCTTTAAAATCTGACCAAAATTCTTTTACAATTTTCAACGACTCTTTACAATCTTCTAATAGAATTACATATTCTCAATATTGTAATGGAACTGGTATCGTGAGCCAAAATAAAGTAGATGAAATAAATATTTATCCAAACCCAGTGACTGAAATATTAAATATTGATATCCCATTAGAATTCATTAATGGAAAGCTTGTTTTATTAAATATGTTTGGTCAAGAGTTACACAAAGAAATAATTACTAATAAATTAACCAAAATCAATCTATCTAATTTTGAAAGCGGAAACTATTTGATATTCTTGAAAAATGAGGCTGTGGTAAAGAAAAATAAAATTATAAAAGTTGTTCACTATTAGTAAAATTTTAAAATTTGGAATTTAAAAGACTATCCTTCCGAAATAAGAATAATAAATTTCTTTACTATTTTAAAAACTATTTAAATCAATTAATTCCATCCTTATTTTTTCAGAAAAAATTACACTTTAAGCTCAATAAATTTGAAGAATTAACTTCAAATGAAAAACAAGAGTTACTCTCAAGGTTAAATTACTACAACCAGCTAAAAGAAAAATACATTCTTTCCCAAGATGCCCAAAAACTATCTGAAATAAAACTGCAAAAAAACCATAAGACCTATTATTTTGATTTGAATGAATATAGTCGGTATTTTAATCAGCATCTTAGTGGACATTTTTTATTTGGAGATATTACCAAAACTCCCAAAGAACCTGGATTAGTAAAAAGTAGACCCATTAACAATCAAAATACCAATTCTATAATTTTAAAATGGAATAAAATAAGACACTTTACATTTATATCCAAGGATGATTTGCCATATGCCAAAAAGAAAGACCAGCTTGTCTTTAGAGCTAAAGTTCACTCTTCACAACCTCAGAGAATAAAATTCTTAGAAAAATACTATGGACATCCAATGTGTAATATTGGAAAAGTAAACAACAATAACCTAAATAAGCTCTGGATGGTGGAAAGAATGACTTACAAAGAACAACTCCAATATAAATTTATTCTATGTTTGGAAGGTAACGATGTTGCAAGTAATTTAAAATGGGTAATGTCCTCCAATTCTATAGCTGTAATGCCTAAACCCAAATACGAAACATGGTTTATGGAAGGTCTTCTTATTAAAGACCAACACTATATTATAATTAAAGACGATTATTCAGATTTAGAAACCAAACTTAAATTCTTTTTAGACCATCCTCAAAAGGCAAAGTTAATTGTAGAAAATGCCAATAGGCATGTGAATCAATTTAAAGATCAAAAAAAAGAAGATTTACTTTCCTTAATGGTGCTCAATAAATACTTCAATAAGACGAATTAGTAAATAGTAATAAAGATGGAAAAACTAGCTTCCTATTGTGAATATGTTAATACTCTTGAAAAAGAAAACTTACATAAAATATACCACGATTCACAATATGGTTTTCCAATACTTTCGGATAACGAATTATTTGGAAGATTAATACTAGAGATTAATCAAGCCGGTTTATCATGGACTACTATTCTAAAAAAACAAAAAAATTTTAGAAAATCATTTTCAAATTTTAATATTAAAAAAATAGCTAATTATGGAGAGAAAGAAATAAACATTCTACTTAACAACCCTGGAATTATTAGAAATAAACTAAAAATAAACGCTGTTATTTTTAATGCCAATAGAATATTAGAAATTCAAAAAAATCATGGATCATTTAGCAAATGGCTGGATAAAAACCAAACATCAGAAATAGATCTATGGGTAAAACTATTTAAGCAAAATTTCAAATTTACAGGTGGAGAAATTACCAAAGAGTTTCTTTTTAGTACTGGATACCTAAAAGGAGCTCACATTGAAACATGTCCGATTTATAAAAAATTGAATAACTTAAATCCTAAATGGAAAAATAATTATCAATAATAATGTTGAATTTATTGCTACAAAATTTTTCTATATTCTTTTAATATTTAATTTTATTTAAAACATTCTAAAATGAAAAATACTCTTTTAAAAATCACTGGTTTTTTTGCACTTGCAGTATTACTAGTATCGTTCACAAATAGCCCAAAAATCAACAGTCTTAAAATTGGAAAAAAAGCGCCAATGACCAACTACGAAATGAAAAATGTTTCTGGAGAAGATTATTCATTAGAAAAATTGGCTTTTGAAAATGGAATATTGGTTGTTTTCAGTTGTAACTCTTGTCCGTTTGTCGTAGGAAACAAGGAAATGGAAGGTTGGCAAGGAAGATATAATGAGATTCATGATTTATGCAAAAGAAATAAAATTGGAATGGCATTAGTCAATAGCAATGAAGCCAAAAGAACTGGAGCAGATTCATTTACAGAAATGAAAAAACACAGCCAAGACCAAAAATACGATGCAGCTTATCTTTTGGATGTAAATAGTAAGTTGGCAGACGCTTTTGGAGCAAGTACAACTCCACATGTTTTTTTACTAGACAGTGATTTTAAATTAATCTACAAAGGCGCTATTGACAACAGTGTAAAGTCAAAATCATCTGTTACAGAAAACTGGTTAAAAGATGCCATTATTTCTAGTGGCAAAAAAGAACCTATTCTTCTTCCTGAAACAAGAAATTCAGGTTGCAGTATTAAGAGACTTTAAAATTTAGAAATAAAACATGCCAAAACTATCTACTAAAGGAAAGGTAATGCCTTCCTCTCCAATAAGAAAACTGGTGCCCTTTGCAGAAAATGCTAAAACTAAAGGAACAACAGTTTACCATCTAAATATTGGCCAGCCAGATATTGAAACTCCAGAAGTTGTTTTAAAAGAATTAAAAAATATAGATAGAAAAGTTATTGAATACAGCCATAGCGCAGGGTTTATTTCCTATAGAAAAGGATTGGCAGATTATTACAACAATATTGGCGTATCGTTAAATCCCGATAAGGAAATAATGGTAACTACAGGTGGTTCTGAAGCATTGATTTTTGCTTTTCAGTGCTGTTTTGAACCTGGCGATGAGATAATTATTCCCGAACCTTTTTATGCAAATTACAATGGTTTTGCAACATCTTGCGGTATTAAAGTAGTTTCAGTTACAGCAAAAATAGAGAATGGATTTGCGCTCCCTCCAATAGCGGAATTGGAAGCAAAAATAACTTCTAAAACCAAAGGGATTTTAATATGTAATCCTGGTAATCCAACCGGATATCTCTACAAAAAATCAGAAATGAATGCTTTAAAAGAAATTGTTAAAAAACACGATCTTTTTCTATTTGCAGATGAAGTTTACAGAGAGTTTTGTTACGACGGATCAGAACATCATTCGGCCATGAAACTATCTGAAATTGAAAATAATGTAGTATTGATTGACTCTGTATCTAAAAGATATTCTATGTGTGGTGCAAGAGTTGGTGCATTAATTAGTAAAAATCACGATTTCATGGAAATGGCCCTTAAGTTTGGACAAGCCAGACTTAGTCCACCCACACTTGGACAAATTGCTGGAGAAGCTGCTTTAAGAACTCCTTCATCCTATTTTAGTGAAGTAATTGATGAGTATGTGGAAAGAAGAGATATAGTGGTAGATGGATTAAATAAAATTGAAGGCGTTATTTGCCCAAAACCACAAGGGGCGTTCTATGCAATTGCCCAGTTACCTATTAAAGATGCCGATCATTTTTGTCAGTGGATTCTTGAAAGTTTTGATTATAATGGAACCACTGTAATGATGGCTCCAGCCTCTGGTTTTTATGCCAATAGCAAGATAAAAAATCAAGTTAGAATTGCTTATGTACTTAAAAAAGACCTTCTAGAAAAAGCGGTTCTTTGTATCGAAAAAGCTTTAGAAGTTTACCAAAAAAGTTTCTAGTTAATTGGTTTTTTTATTAACCTAATTTCCGTTGCTCCATACCCAAAATCTTCATAAGAAGCATCACAATATTCAAAATATGGATGGTAGATATCCAACTCTTTCCTTATTTCATGTCTTAAAACACCTTCCCCCACTCCATGAATTACAACAATTTTTCTTTGTTTTTTGTCAATAGATTTATTTAAAAAGGACTTAAAATGAGTCATTTGTATTTTTAAAATAGCACTATTGCTCATACCATTATGGGAATCTATCAAATTTTCTATATGAAGATCTATAACTTCCCTTTCTTTGGATCCATACTTCTCTAAATGCCTAAACTTTCTTTTTAAATCAAAATTTTTCTTATTGGTTTTTTCAGCATTTATTTTAGACTTTATCTCATGATCAAAGGCTAGATTTTCTGTTTTATAATCTTCTTGCTTTCTATCCGGAACTATTTCAGAAATTTTATACTCTTCTTGGAAACCAAAATTATTTTCCAACTCTACTCTTTCTAAATCTAGAATTTTGGTAATAATTCCATGGCCATCTGAATTTAGAAATCTTACTTTATCTCCAATTTTAAAATTCATTAACCAACTAATTCTCCATACAAATCGTAGTGGTCAGATTTTGTGATCTTCACTCTAACAAAATCTCCTATTCTACAATAGGTATGTTCATTTTTCTCTATTAATACTTCATTGTCAACTTCTGGTGAATCGTACTCACTTCTTCCAATAAAATATCCATCTTCCGCTCTATCTATTAATACTTTGTATTCTTTGCCAATTTTTTTAGCATTCAGCTCAAAAGATATTCCAGATTGTAAATCCATAATAGAGTCTGCTCTTTCTTTTTTTAGTTTTGGAGGAACATCATCCTCAAAATTATAAGCGTGGGTATTTTCTTCATGAGAATAAGTAAAAATTCCAAGCCTGTCAAATTTCATTTCCTCTACCCAATTGTACATTTCTTGAAAGTCTTCTTCTGTTTCCCCAGGATAACCAGCAATCATGGTTGTTCTAATAGCAATATTGGGAACCATCGCTCTTATATCCTTAATTAACTTGGTTGTTTTTTCACGATTAGTACCACGTCTCATTGCCTTTAAAATATTAGTAGAACCATGCTGAAGTGGAATATCTAAGTAATTACAGATTTTTTTTTCTTGTTTCATCACCTCAATTACATCCATTGGAAATCCAGTAGGATATGCATAATGCAATCTTATCCATTCTATTCCTTCTACCTTACAAAGTTCTTTAAGCAAATCTGCAAGAGCTCTTTTTTTATATAGATCGAGTCCATAATAAGTTAAGTCTTGTGCAATGAGCATAATCTCTTTCACTCCTTTTTTAGCCAAAGACTTTGCATTGGATACTAAATCTTCAATAGAAGTAGATCTATGTTTCCCTCTCATTAATGGAATAGCACAGAAAGAACAAGGTCTGTCACAACCTTCTGCAATTTTCAAATATGCATAATGATGTGGTGTAGTTAATAATCTTTCCCCGACCAACTCGTGTTTGTAGTTGGCATTTAGTGTTCTTAAAATGTTTGGAAGTTCTTTAGAACCAAAGTAAGCGTCTACATCTGGAATTTCGTCTTCAAGCTGGTCTTTATATCTCTCGGACAAACAACCAGAAACATATACTTTCTCTACTAAGCCTTCTTTTTTAGCGTCTACAAAATCCAAGATGGTATTGATGGATTCTTCCTTTGCGCTTTCAATAAATCCGCAGGTATTTATAATTACAATAGAAGCATCATTTACCTTGGACTCGTGCTCCACTTCAAACTTATTGGCTTTTAACTGAGCCATCATCACCTCAGAATCGTAAAGGTTCTTTGAGCAACCCATGGTTACCACATTTACTTTGTTTTTTTTTAAAGTTTTGGTCTTCATTAATTTGTATTAAACGAAGAACCACTGAATAGTGATTCAATAAATGCGTTGGTATTAAAAACTTGTAATTGATCTACTTTTTCTCCTACTCCAATATATTTAACTGGAATTTTAAATTGGTCGGATATTCCTATTAAAACACCACCTTTGGCAGTACCATCTAGTTTGGTAATAGCTAAAGCGTTTACTTCTGTTGCTTTTAAGAACTGCTCCGCTTGTTCTATAGCGTTTTGGCCAGTAGAACCATCTAAAACTAATAATATTTCATGAGGAGCGTTGGGAATGACTTTTTGCATCACATTTTTAATTTTGGTGAGCTCATTCATTAAATTAACTTTATTGTGTAGTCTTCCAGCGGTATCTATTAAAACAACATCGGCATTATTTGCCTTGGCGCTCTGAAGAGTATCAAAAGCAACTGAAGCCGGGTCTGAACCCATATTTTGTTTTACAATTGGAACACCTACTCTTTCGGACCAGATTGTTAATTGTTCAACAGCAGCTGCTCTAAAAGTATCTGCAGCCCCCAACAAAACACTTTTTCCGTTGTTTTTATATTGATGGGCTAACTTTCCTATGGTTGTAGTCTTACCTACCCCATTTACTCCAACTACCATTATAACATATGGCTCGTTAGAGGATGGTGTTTCGAAATTTGAAATATCTTCGATATTATTCTCAGATAACATTTCTATAATTTCATTTTTGAGCAAGTTATTTAACTCATTAACCCCAACATATTTCTCTTTTTTAACTCTTTCTTCTAATCTTTCTATAATTTTTAGAGTCGTTTTAACACTGACATCGGAAGAAACCAATACTTCTTCAAGATTATCTAAAACTTCGTCATCGACTTTAGATTTTCCTGCAACAGTTGTAGCAATTTTAGAAAAAAAACTTTTCTTGGTCTTTTCTAAACCTTGATCGAGTTCTTCTTTTTTTTGCTTGGTAAAAAAACTTTTCCAACTCATGATAACTATATTAAATAAAAAAGCTCTTTCCTTTATCTAAAGAAAGAGCTTAAAATTAAAACTTTTTTAGCTTTTATTAAAACCAGTCTTTTACTCTATCGTTATGTACTATTTCTTCTTTAAAGGTATAAGAACCACTTTTTAGGGACTTAACCATTTTAATAACTTTAGTATGTTGTTTCCCTCCTCCTTTTTGAAGAGATGCTACTGATTTCTTAGCCATGGCTTAATTATTTAATTTCTTTGTGTAATGTGTATTTCTTAAGAATTGGATTGTATTTTTTCAACTCAATTCTGTCAGGTGTATTTTTCCTGTTTTTTGTGGTAATGTATCTTGAAGTACCTGGCACTCCACTTTCTTTATGCTCTGTGCATTCTAAAATTACCTGTACTCTATTTCCTTTCTTGGCCATTTTCTTAAATTATGGGTGGCAAATATAATTTATTTATTTTTATTCACAAGGTTAGATTTGTTTTTATTTACTTGTATAATTCAATAGTTAAACTCTAATGAATATATTTGAAAAAAAATTATAAATGAAAAATATTTCTTTACTCTGCTTAGCCATTATTTTATTTTCATGCAATAACACTAATGAAAATCCAATTTTAAATTCCAAAAGCGAATCACAATCCTATAAATTTTATGGCAAAGTAATTTCACAAGACTCTATAAAAAACTTAGAAGTTGAGAAAGAATCTTTAATGAATACTGGGATTAAAAGCAGTAAAATATCTGGGAGAATTGTAGAAACATGTAGTAAAAAAGGGTGTTGGATGACTTTAGACACAGGAGAAGACACATTATTTATCAAATTTAGAGATTATGCATTCTTTGTCCCTACAGACAGCGTAGAGGGTAGACAAGCAATAATCCAGGGAGATTTATTTCTAGATACTGTTACTGTTGAGATGTTAAAACATTATGCAGAAGATGCTGGAAAGTCTGAAGAAGAAATTGCTCAAATAACAGAACCTAGTTACGATATTGGATTTACTGCAGATGGTGTAATTATTGCTGAATGAAATATTCTATTGGAATAATCTTATTGATTCTAACTGGGTGTGTAAATAAAACATCCTCTGAAGATTTCCCAAAAGTCATTCTTGATCCAAATCCAACGAGTGAAATGGCGCAACAGATGCGAGAAATGACCAAAGAATTGGAAGCAATAAAAATTAAACTAGAAAAAAACGAAACTCTAGGTGAAAACCTTCTAAATTTCGAACTAATTCACCACCAACAAGTAACCGATAGTAGCTTTAACAAACCTCATATTGAGCCAATGTCCATAGCGTATGATTACGCTGTTGGAGAATTCAATAAAGACCCAAGTATTAAAAACTATTCTTCAATTATTAATAATTGTAGTAGTTGTCATCAGCTTTCTTGTCAAGGACCATTGGTTAAAATAAATAAACTTATGATTAAAAGTCTTTAAAAATTAAGGGCTGTTTTTTCATTACAGATTCAATTTCCTTGATGGTTCTTGGAACACATCCAGAGAGGTTTTCTGGTTCACCATCGGTTATTAAAATATCATCTTCTATCCTTACTCCAATATTCCACCATTTGGGATCACAAGGAGAACCTTCCTTTATATAAATCCCTGGTTCAACGGTTATAACTGTATTGGGTTGGAACTCTCCATAGGTACCCGGATCATGCACATCTAGTCCTAGATAATGAGAGGTTCCATGCATAAAATAACGCCTTAATTCAAATGGGGATTTTATTAAACCTATTTCTTGTAATCTTTGCGAGACTACTGTAGTTGCGATGGTATTGGTAATATAAAATGGATTACCCGCCTTACACTCTGCAATTGCTTTGTTCTGCGCTTCTAAAACAATATTATAAATGATTTTCTCTTCCTTAGAATATTTACCATCAACAGGGATAGTTCTTGTCACATCAGCTGTATAACCATGGTATTCTGCTCCAACATCACTTAAAAGTAAATGATTTCCTTTCATAGTTTTTCTGTTGGTTGTATAATGTAAAATACAAGAATTTTCAGCAGCTCCTACGATGGATGGATATCCAGGATATTCAGCCCCATTTAATTTAAAAACTGCTTCAACAACAGCCTCCGCCTGAAACTCTTTCATATCTGGTTTTAGTACTTTCATTAACTCGTTTTGAGCATCACATGTTATTGAAATTGCTTTTCTTAGAAGAACTAGTTCTTCTTTGGTTTTAACCTCTCTAAGTTTTGCCATCCAATTTTTTATTTCATTATCGTTAAAATCTTTATTAAATATGTTTTTTAATGAATCTAAATCTAGATAACGATTTTCTTTAAAAGGTTGGTTTGTAAAAACTGTGTCTACAATAGAGAAATCAATTTGTTCCCAAGAAAACTTGTCAATATTAAAGGACTTTTGAATGCCAAGAACTAGCTCAGAGCCTTTGACCCCTAACTTCTTACCAACCCAAGTCTCTGAATTTTCATTTCTTTCTTTAATTAATAAAAGTTCACCAATAGTATCTACACCAAATATTTGTGGTTTTTTAAAAATAATTAATGCACTGTTGGACTCGTTTAAGCCTGTTAAATAATAAAAACTAGGGTCTTGATGAAATTCATAATCTACATCATTGGCTCTAACCATACTTTTTCCAGAATAGAACACAGCCATTGCTCCACTAGGCATAAGGGTTTTTAAAGCTTTTCTTCTATCTGCATGGAAACTGGCAGGCAACAGATCTAAATCGTATATACCAAGAGTATCGAACCTTAGGTCAATAGATTGTTTTTTAAACTCTTGGGAATAAGAATTAGATAAAAAAGAAAGTAAGAAAAATATATATAAATAATATTTCATGAATCCTAAACTACAAAAACTAGTAGGATTTTTATGAAATAATTACATAAAACCGTTGGCTTTAGCTTCTGCTATAACAGTAGAAATACCTTTTTTGTTTATGGTTCTGATAGCAGATGCAGAAACTTTAAGAGTTACCCACTTATTTTCTTCAGGAATAAAGAATTTTTTAGTTTGAAGATTTGGATAAAACTTTCTTCTAGTTCTTCTTTTAGACTTAGAAACGTTATTTCCAGTGATAACTTTTTTTCCTGTAATTTGGCAAACTCTAGACATGGTATTAAAAATTTGAGCTGCAAATTAAGTTCATTTTTATGGGATTAACAAATATCATCTCCTCTTTTTCTGTTGTTGCTTGGCAACTTCTTCTAATCGCTGCTGAAAACGAGATTTCTTTTTAATTTTTTTCTTGTTAAACTCAATCTTTGCTCTGATTTTATCTTCATCTATAAGAAACTTTTTAATTCCCCACATTATACCAATATTCATGATATTTCCACAGAAGTAATAATAGCTAAGACCCGCAGAATATTTATTAAAAAAGAAAATAAACATGATTGGCATAAAATACATAATGACTTTCATATTAGGCATTCCAGGCTGGGTTTGTGCTGTCATTTGACTAGAATTGGTAATAGTGTAAATTAAAGTAGATCCTGCCATAAGAAGAGCAAATAGACTAACATGGTCTCCATAAAAGGGAATTTCAAACCCCAAATCTAAAATCGAATCAAAAGAACTTAAATCTTCAGCCCATAAAAAACCCTTATGTCTTAGAGATAAACTTGCTGGAAAATATCTAAATACAGCAATCAAAATTGGCATTTGGATAATCATAGGTATGCAGCCAGCCATTGGATTTACGCCGGTTTGCTTGTATAAAGCCATAGTTTCTTGCTGCTTTTTCATCGCAGCATTTTTATCCGTTTTTCCTTCGTACTTAGCCGAAATTTTATTCATTTCAGGCTTAATAACCTTTGTTTTTGCTGTTGACATGTAGTTTTTATAGGTCAATGGCATAATAACAATCTTAACAATTATAGTAAGAAGTAGAATAACCAAACCTATTGAAAACCCAAAAGACATTAAAAATTTAAAAACTGGATCAATAAGGTATCTATTTACCCAAGCGAAAACACTTCCACCTAAATTAATAAGATCTTCCATTTCATAATTATAGGTTTCCAATATATCGTAGTCATTAGGAACGAATAAAAACTTTAAAGGAACTCTACCCATAGACGGAATAGAAGTCCTTGAAGCATAAGATTTAGTATAATTATCATCCTCTAAATTTCGGTGAACAATTTTTGTTTTACCAAGACCATCTTCACTTAATAGTATTGAAGAAAAGAACTTGTGTTTAAAAGCTATCCAATTTATATTACTTTGGAGATCGTCTTCTTCGTCTGACATCTCAGACAGATAATCTCTTGTACTACCAAAATATCTATACATAATGGTACAAATATTTCTTTCATCTTCTGCTAATTTCTCAGTCGACAATCCTTTCATGGACCATTTTAAATCAACATCAGACTTTATATCATTTTCAATATTATGGTAGTTAATTTCAAAATCAACATCATAATTACCATTAGATAAGCGGTAAGAAAATTCAAGATACTTGTCCTCAGAACCAGCATTTGCTCTAAAGACTAAAAGACTATCGTTATTTTTAACCAAATCAAAAAACAAATCACTTGTCTCCACTGGCACCACTTTCTCAGCATCTACTATTGTAAGACTCATTTGAGAAGTTTCTTTTTCAAAAAGAGAAATAGGTTTGTTTTCATCACTGAAAAAACTGTTGTAAGTCCTATACTTAAATTGACCATTTTCATCTAACTCCACCATTTCAGCATTAGTAATTCTTGCGCCTTTGGAAGAAAAAGAAAGTCTTATTTTGTCATTTTCTAGAAAATAATCTTTTTCCTCACCTTTAACTGAACCATAAAAAATTCCGTAATTCTCAATTAGTTTCTCGTTTTCTTTTTGAGCTAAAAGTTTTTGAAAAATAATATTATCTGTAGAATCTATCTCTAATTCAGCATCAGAATTAGTAGTGCTTTTAAATTCTGTTACTTCAGTGCTATTTCCGTCAGAAATAACTTCATTTGATTGACTAACTGGGTTAGTAGGACTGGGTTGCTCGTTAGGCTGATTCAAAAACATGAAAGCCATAACTACGGCACCAATTAAAATTAAACCCGTTGTAGTATTTTTATCCATTAATAGAAATTTAGAGCACAAATATATTTTTTCTTAGTCAAAAAAGGGAAGAGAATAACAAATAATACAAAGAATTTATTTAATAAATTTAATAGTATCGTTAATAACTTTGTGAATAAAGGAGACAGCTCTTATTACTTAAATTAGGGAACATCAAATATTTTTGTTCAAATCTAATTCTAATAATGTTTGCAACTCTATTTGTAAAAAAAAGAATAACTCATAAGGTTTTAGCAAAGCAATTTGTACATAAAACGCTTCGTGCAGTAGATGAAACTTTTGAAGATTTTCTAGATGCAATTTACAATGATTCAGAATTAGAATCCTACCCTAAACTAAATTACAAAGATCCTTCAGTTCTTATGCATATAATAATAGCTGGAAATATGAAGTTCTTTGAAAGAATACTTTCCAGCCATGAAGAAAATGCAGTTTGCAATTCTATTATTAAGGAAATGAGTGAGGTTTTTGAGATGGATTTTAATGAAATGAAGGAGAAATTAGAAAATTACAGCTCCTTTATCTCAAGAGTAAACCACCCATCTAAAAATATATTATACGGCATGTCTAAATCTGTATTTTTTAAGTTTAAACTAGGAAAATACCAAGATGATTATTTTGCACAATTGAATACCCCTAATCCTATTTTCTTGAAAAAAATTGATTCCTTAATTGAGAATTATATTTGGGATTGGAAATCGATTTTTGAAAAATCTAAGATAACTTACTAACTAGTTTAGTTAAGTGCAAAATTCTTAATAGCCATTTCTTTTATATCATTGCCTATTGCTAAACAAGCAGTTGCTGCAGGCGAAGGTGCGTTTAAAACATGAATACTATTGGAAGTATATTCTATTCTAAAATCATCTTTGGTATCTCCATTTTGACTTAACAACAAAGCTCTCACTCCTGCTCTACCGGGTTTAATATCATCCATGGTTAACGAGGGAATTAATTTCTGTAAAGTTTTTAAAAATAGTTTTTTTGAGAAAGCTCTTCTATACTCGTTAATACCATAAGAAGCATTTTTAAAAAAAAGTTGCCAAGTTCCTCTATAAGTTAAGGCATCAAGTGAATCGTTTAGACTAAAATCAGTTTTATTGTAACCTTCTCTTTTAAAACTAAAAACTGCATTTGGACCACATTCAACATCCCCATTCACCATTCTTGTGAAATGAACACCTAGAAAAGGAAAAGCAGGGTCAGGAACAGGATATATAAGATTATTTACTTTGTTTTTTGCATGGTCTTCAAGTTCGTAATAATCCCCTCTAAATCCAACTATTCTCTCCTTAAGTAGTATATCATCGCTCTTGGCTAGTCTATCTGCCTGAAGCCCACCACAGACTATTAGGTACTTTGATTTTATAGTCTTATTCTGTGTTTTAATTATCTTTAAATCTGCTTGGTTTTCGATAGATATTACTTGCTGAGAAAGCAAGACTTCACTATTCTCATTCCATCCACGAGCAACATCTACCATTTTTTTTGTTGCCATCACATAATCAATTATTCCAGTACAAGGAACCCAAATTCCTGCAATTCCATTTACTTCTGGTTCAATATCCTTTATTTGATTGGCATTAATTTTTTCAATCCCTTCCGTATTATTTTCCAAACCATTTTTATAAATCTTATCTAAAAACTTAAATTCTTTTTCATGAGTAGCAACTACAACCTTTCCACAAACATCGTGGGTGACCTTATGCTCCTTTGAGAATTTAACCAACTCATGTCTTCCCAAAACACAATTCCTTGCTTTATTAGATCCTGGAGTATAATACAATCCTGAATGAATGACCCCAGAATTACTTCCAGACTGGTGTTTTGCTAACTTATCTTCTTTTTCAATAAGAACTAGATTCTTGTTAGGAAAATGCTGTTGTAATTTGTAAAAAGTTGCCGCACCAACAATTCCACCACCAACAATAGCTATGTCGAATATTTTATCCATAGCTTTCTATAGAAATCTCTTCTTTTGGTACTTGAAAAAGTAAAAGCAAACCAACTATAAAAAAAACTACCAATGCTACGATTGAATTTCTCATGCTACCAGTAACCTGTTCAATGAAACCATAAGAAAACATTCCTATTACAATACCCAATTTTTCAGAAATATCGTAAAAGGAGAAGAAAGAAGAAGTGTCTTTAGTTCCAGAGGGAATATACTTTGAATAAGTACTTCTTGATAAAGACTGAATACCACCCATAACCAAACCAACAAAACCTGAAATAAGATAAAAATGAATGGGTTCATAAACTAGTAAGGCGCTTAAACACAACAAAATCCAAATGAATACTACCAATTTCAATGCAAACAAATTCCCTTTAAACTTTGAGATTTTGGAAAGTAAAATAGCTCCTGGTATTGCAATTAATTGTATAAGTAAAACACCAATAATTAAGCCCATCTTGGCATTAGCACCTTCTCCCCAATTTACTTCTTTGGTGCCAAAGTATACAGCAACCAACATTATGGTTTGTACTGCCATACTGTAAACAAAAAAAGAGTAAATAAACCTTTTAAGTCTCTTAGTTTTCATAATGTACAACCTTACCTTGTTCAGCTCTAAAATCCCTTTTTGATAAGTGGATTTGTCCTTAATTCTAATTTTCTCTCCCCTAGGAAGACTTTTGAAAGTAATTTGAGAAAAACAAAACCACCACAAGCCAGTTAGTGCAAAACATAATCTTGTGTAAAAAGCCCGCTCATTTTCTTGAGCGTTAAAAATTAAGACCAAACAAAGTACTAGTAAAATAACACTACCAAAATAACCCATAGAAAAACCACGGGCAGACAAACTATCGTGGTCTTTTTTTTCTGCTATTTCAGGAAGAAAGGCATTGTAAAAAACCAAACTACTCCAAAAACCTATTCCAGCCATCACAAACAACAACATACTTATTTCCAGGTGGTTTTTATCAAAGAAAGAAAGAAGCACGCAACAAAAAGAACCTAAATAACAAAAGAATTGCATGAAAGCTCTCTTGTTACCAGTAGAATCTGCAATTCCTGATAAGACAGGAAGAATTAGAACTAACAATAGAAAATAGCAGGAGCTTAATATAGTAATTAGAGCAGTGTTGATAAACTCAAATCCAAAGAAAATAACTTTTTCATCTACATAGCCCTCGTAAAAAACTGGAAAAATTGCACTAGAAATTACCAAAGGATATACTGAATTTGCCCAATCGTAAAAAGTCCAGGCTTTTTGAATTTTCTTATTAGATTTTAGCATTAAATTATTTGATTATTATAAACTCAACCCTTCTATTTTTGGCCATACTAAACATAGAAGCTCCCTTGGAAGCAGGTTGGTCAGAACCTAAATCCTCAGCAGTAATTCTATCTGAAGAAATTCCATTTTTTAATAAAAAATCCTTTACTGATTTTGATCTGTAATTACCTAAATTCTTTAAAATTTTGTTTTCTGGATCATCATTTATAGCTTGTTTTTCTAAATTATCAATATGTCCGTTTAACTGTAATTTCAAATCTGGATTATTTTTTAAAATATCTATAACATTATTTAAATTGTTATCGAACATAGGGTCTACAGAATAACTCTCTACATCAAAATATATCGAATACTTTTTAAGTTTTACATCAATTGGTAATTTTTCGTCCACCTGGACATCAAGATGGTAGACAATGGATTCTCTTTTCTTTTTTTGTCCTTTGTTGCAGTCGCATAAATCAGGATCTTCTACTAAAACAAGCTCAACATTATCTATGTAATAATATGCGTTAGGAGATTGAATCCCAGGAAAATCATCAGACTTAGTAAGTTTTTCATATTCGGTATCCTTGTTATTAAAAAAATTACCTATTGTGATATACTTTTCTTTTCCATCTGCTTGGTAAACCCCGCAAACAGTTTCCCACTTATATCTTGACTTGTATATTTTACTTTTTTCATTGGTTACCACAGAAGATAATTCTGCTTTATCATTGAAAATAATGTCGCCTTTTTTATCTAGAGTAACTGGCTCTTCACTAATGTAAGCTCCTATATTGTCGATTGCGTACTTACTTAAATCTGATAAACTCACTTGGATATTTACGCAGTAGTTAAGTCCACTAGCAAGTGGTTTAATAAGCATGGATTGAATGTATGTTCTAGGTTTTTGGTTATTGTAACTATAAGTTAATATTCCAGCATAATTTTCCCCTTCTTTAGGGAATTCCTTTCCATAGATATTTTCAGGTGTGCCAATATCTCCAGGAATACTACTTGAAAAAAGATCTGCTTTTAAGGAGGTAGGAGAATACCAATCTTTAGCAACATTAATTTGGTTTAATTTTTTAAGCTTTCCATCTATACTTTCAAAACTTGGATTAAGAACCAAATTATTATCTTCTTGTGATTTATAAGAATTTAATGACAATAATAGGAACAAGGTATAAACTAATTTAATTCTCATTTTTAGTTGTTTGATTTAACACTTTCTATAAAACATTTAACTTTCTCTGGATCGGTATCTGGATAAACTCCATGCCCCAAGTTAGCAATATGTCTATTGCCAGCAAAGTTATTAAGCATTTCTTTGGTCTTTTTCTCTATAAGTTTAAAATCTCCATACAAAACACAAGGATCTAAATTCCCTTGTAAAGTCTTTGTATTAGCAAATAAATTAATTGCTTGACCAATATCCATAGTCCAGTCTAAACCAATTGTATTACAATTTAAATTTTTCATGCTTTGAAGTGCAAAAAAAGCTCCTTTACTGAAAACAGTAAGAGGAACATCATTAATAGCATCACATATTCTATGGACATATTTCATGCCAAATTCGTTGTAATATTCTGGAGACAATATCCCTGCCCAGGAATCAAAAATTTGCAATAAATCTGCTCCTGCCTTAATTTGCAATTTCAAATATTCAATGGTAGTAATCGTAATTTTCTCCAATAGTAAATGGGCTAGTTCTGGCTCTCTATACAAAAAACTCTTTGCTTTACTAAATGTTTTAGAACCTTGACCTTCTATCATGTAGGCAAATATTGTCCATGGAGCACCAGCAAAACCTATTAATGGAACACGTTGAGAAAGTTCATTTTTAGTGATTTTTATTGCTTCAAAAACATAAGATAAATGATCTTCTAAATTGGAGGTATTTAAAGCATCAATATTGGCTTTACTTTCAATAGTTTTGGGAAAGTAAGGCCCTTTTTTTTCTATCATTTCATAGGAAAGCCCCATGGCTTCTGGGATTACTAATATATCTGAAAAAATAATTGCTGCATCAACTCCTAGAATATCTACAGGTTGAATTGTAACTTCTGCAGCCAAATGCGGAGTTTCTACCAATTCTTTAAACCCACTTAATGAATTTCTTATTTTTCTATACTCAGGAAGAATTCTACCCGCTTGTCTCATCAACCAAACTGGGGTTCTTTCAATATTTTTACCATTTGCTGCTCTAAGTATAAGATCATTCTTTAAATTCATGGTGTAAATGTATAAAAGACTCTCATTAAAAAATATATTGTGTAAAACAAGTTCAATAAATCTTATTGTTTTTTGGTCTTTTTTCTTGAGCTTCCAAAATAACTGGTCCCAAACTAATGTAACAAATAATTATTCTAACGATACTATTGTAGTAGTAATTACTAATGAAAATAAAGAATTAAGAGGCTTATTAATAAGTGAAGATTATAATTCATTTACTGTTCAAATTGCCAATGAGAATAAAAAGTTTAATAAAAATGAAATTAAATCCTACAGGTTTATTACAAGAAATCAGATAAAATCTATAAAAGAATTTAAAAACCCAAACCCTATATATACTAAGTATTGTTATTTTCCATCTGCTTATATAACTGAGAGGGGAAATGTAAATACAAACTCCCATTACTTTTTAACAAGTAATTCAAAAATAGGAGTTCACGAAAATTTTGAAATTTCAGTTGGAAATATATTTATATATAATGTGTTTTCTTCACTTACCTATTCCAAAAAAATAAACAATTCCTTCACTACTGGAATATCTCTTATTGGCAGTATAAATCTACTAACTAACTTAAACGGAATTAATGAATTTAATAGTTGGGGTTTTTTACCAAGAATCACATATGGAGATAGTTTTCAAAACACAACAATTGGAATAATAGGATATCACCTTCCATTTTTAGAGGAGTTTTATTACGGAGGATATTTAGCAAGTCAAAAGAAAATAGCAGAAAGATTTACTCTAGCTGGGGAAATAGTTGGAATCACAGTAGATGGAATTCAAATAGGATTAATTAATAATATTATAATAAATTTTGCTAGAAATTTTAGAGAAAACTGGAGTTTCGGAATCACAGTTATAAATATGGAAGCAATTAATAATGCTTTAGGAATTGACGCAATTGTAGTTCCATATATAGGACTGCAAAAAAAGTTCTAGTTATTTAGAAAGTAGAACATAGCCTTTCAAACTCTTTTCCTCTCCAGATTGGCTGTCTACTAAATCTATCTTCCATATATATGCATCTGATGATAATGCATTGTTTTGGTACGTACCATCCCATTTTGCATTGAAATCATTCGTGCTAAATATCAACTCTCCCCACCTATTAAATATCTTAAAACTATAATTCTCCACCGATATCTTATCTCCCACTGGAAAAAAACTATCGTTCAACCCATCCCCATTCGGAGTAAACGAATTTGGTAAGAAAAATGCATACTCCCCCTCTACTATCTGGGTCCCATAAACCGTATCTGAACATCCATTCTGATTCTCTACATACAACTGTATATAATATTGTTGCTCTATTAATCCAGAAAAATTATATATAGGATTCTGCACATAATCACTGCCTATCATCGTATTGGTACTATCGTAAAACGTCCAATCAAAATATACTACATCTGCACTCGATGTATCTACAAACTGTACCGAAGGGTTTAGAATAGAAGCAGGATTAGGGCGGGAAGTAAATCCAGCTACTGGATAATCGAATACATCTATGTAATTAAAGTAAGTAGTATCATTTGCACAACCATCCGAATTCGTAATATCTAAAGTAACATGATACGAGCCTGGAGTATTGTAAATCGTTACTACAGTATCTAAATTATTGGAATAAAATCCATTCCCTAAATCCCAATCACAACTAGCTACCTGAGAAACAGCGGTATTGTTATAAAAATAAACCTCTACTGGCCAACATCCACTGGTAGTATCAGCTGAAAAATCTACCGTAGGCAAGTCATACCAACTAACTAAAATAGAATCAGAACTCTCCGGTGTCTCGCAATTATCACTAATAGTCAAATAATAATAAGTAGAATTGCTTACAGGCGATACATTTATACTGCTTTGTGAACCTATAGAAATCCCATTATCTAGTGTCCATGAGTAGTTATAAGGGCCTCCATTACCTCCAAAAGTAGTAACACTAATATTCAAACTATCATAGGGGCATACTGAAACAGAGGATAAAGAATTAGTCAATATTGGTGGATTAAGAGCTACTAATACCGAATCGAAGTCAGATACGCAGTTGAAAGAATCTACAACGCTAACTTTATAATATTGTGAATAAGTAGGAGAAACATCGTGAGGTCCATTGCCACTTATACCATTCCAACTATAACTGTAAGGAAGCGTTCCACCTGTAGCTGTTACACCAACTGTCGCTGTACCTCCAATACAAATTATAGTATCGTTACTCATAGAAAGAACCATAGGAACACCATCAGGGATAATAATCATAGTATCTGCGTAACACCCCGCTGTATCTAAAGACCTTATTACATAACTACCGGCGCTCAAACTATCAAAGAGAAAAGAGGATATTACATTGCTATCTGAAAAAAGAACATTTGTATAATTTCCATCTATAAGTTGAATGATCCATGGCGGACCATCGATTCCACCTGGGATTCCAGAGATAGAAGCATCACTACCACCGTAACAGGTCAAACTATCCACAGTAGGAATTGGAGCAAGACAAGGGCCTGGACAAATTGGCTCGATAAACGAACTAGTAGATAAACTACAGGAGTTATCATTGGTAAAGTAAGCGGTAATTGCACAGCTTTGATTGCCACTACTGAAAATATTATTTATGTTATAATTTAGTGGGCTAGTGAATGGAGGATTATAAATTACAGAATCTCCAGAGCAATTTTTAACAACTAAAGATCCAAAAAGAGGTGCATTATTAAATTCTACAACGCCACTAATATCATAAGTGCCAGACAAAGAATCACAAGATGTAACACTTGCATTAATGTAAGTCATGTCGCATGGATTTAAAACATTACAATTTGTACCACCAGAACCACCTGACTGAACAAGAGATATATTTTGAACCACATTTGCATAATTGGTTACTAAAAGAACATAAACCTCACCAGCTAATGCATTAGAAATGGAAGGTGTTTCGATATTTGAAGCAGAATAGCTACATCCCTGTTGGGTACAAACTGGGCCAAAAAAACCTCCGCAACCAGCTGGTAAATCTGGAACTATGTCAGCAGCAGAATAAGAATTACAATTTGCTACAGCATTTACTAAATTTGGAAAAGGACCCCACATAATAAAATCTATATCTTGAGCTGCAGAAAGAGTCATTGAAAGACTTCCAGTTTGAGATATCTCTAAATAATACCATGCTGGATTAGGGGAAGAAAACAAACAACCATAATTGTTTCCAGGATTAGATGTGCTTGCATCAGGGACTCCACTATTGGCCTGAAAAGTTAAACCAGTATTTGTACAAATCCCAGACATATTTGCACAATTTGTATTGGTTTGACCATTTAGACTAAAACAAAATAGACTTAAAGTAAATATTAAAAAAAATCTCATTTTTCAGTAAGTTCTAATTTTCTTCGTCTTAAAAGCACGAGTTCATATTTAATTCTTTTTACCCAAATTTTATTATTTACATCATTGGAGTCAATTGCTTGTAATTTAGTGTTGTAAGCTGTAATCATAGAATTAACATGGTCTATTCCAAAGGATTTAATATTATCTTCTAAAGAATTGTAAGTTTTCCTTTCACCACTCTCTACAAATATTAAAGTATTAGATTTTTGATTAGTAGATTGGGATATAATTGAAAAAGAAGAGAAACAAAAAAGAGCTAAAAGTAAAATTACATTTAGTGTTAAAGAAATTGAAAATGATGTGAATTTCATACTCTAAATATAGTGAAACTCATCAATAATGCATTAACTATCTAGACAATAGCACATAACCATTTAGACTCTTTTCCTCTCCAGATTGGCTGTCTACTAAATCTATCTTCCATATATATGCATCTGATGATAATGCATTGTTTTGGTACGTACCATCCCATTTTGCATTGAAATCATTCGTGCTAAATATCAACTCTCCCCACCTATTAAATATCTTAAAACTATAATTCTCCACCGATATCTTATCTCCCACTGGAAAAAAACTATCGTTCAACCCATCCCCATTCGGAGTAAACGAATTTGGTAAGAAAAATGCATACTCCCCCTCTACTATCTGGGTCCCATAAACCGTATCTGAACATCCATTCTGATTCTCTACATACAACTGTATATAATATTGTTGCTCTATTAATCCAGAAAAATTATATATAGGATTCTGCACATAATCACTGCCTATCATCGTATTGGTACTATCGTAAAACGTCCAATCAAAATATACTACATCTGCACTCGATGTATCTACAAACTGTACCGAAGGGTTTAGAATAGAAGCAGGATTAGGGCGGGAAGTAAATCCAGCTACTGGATAATCGAATACATCTATGTAATTAAAGTAAGTAGTATCATTTGCACAACCATCCGAATTCGTAATATCTAAAGTAACATGATACGAGCCTGGAGTATTGTAAATCGTTACTACAGTATCTAAATTATTGGAATAAAATCCATTCCCTAAATCCCAATCACAACTAGCTACCTGAGAAACAGCGGTATTGTTATAAAAATAAACCTCTACTGGCCAACATCCACTGGTAGTATCAGCTGAAAAATCTACCGTAGGCAAGTCATACCAACTAACTAAAATAGAATCAGAACTCTCCGGTGTCTCGCAATTATCACTAATAGTCAAATAATAATAAGTAGAATTGCTTACAGGCGATACATTTATACTGCTTTGTGAACCTATAGAAATCCCATTATCTAGTGTCCATGAGTAGTTATAAGGGCCTCCATTACCTCCAAAAGTAGTAACACTAATATTCAAACTATCATAGGGGCATACTGAAACAGAGGATAAAGAATTAGTCAATATTGGTGGATTAAGAGCTACTAATACCGAATCGAAGTCAGATACGCAGTTGAAAGAATCTACAACGCTAACTTTATAATATTGTGAATAAGTAGGAGAAACATCGTGAGGTCCATTGCCACTTATACCATTCCAACTATAACTGTAAGGAAGCGTTCCACCTGTAGCTGTTACACCAACTGTCGCTGTACCTCCAATACAAATTATAGTATCGTTACTCATAGAAAGAACCATAGGAACACCATCAGGGATAATAATCATAGTATCTGCGTAACACCCCGCTGTATCTAAAGACCTTATTACATAACTACCGGCGCTCAAACTATCAAAGAGAAAAGAGGATATTACATTGCTATCAACTGCAAAAGTATTGACATAGGAAGCATCCATTAGCTGAATAATCCATGGTGGACCATCGATTCCATCAGGGACACCAGAAATAGAAGCATCGCTACCACCATAACATGTAAGTCCGTCGACAATTGGAATTGGTTTGTCACAGGTATCGCATAATGCTGAAATAAAAATACTTGCTGTGTCTGTACATCCACCATTTAAATCGGTTGCGACTACAGTATAAAAAGTACTTACCATTGGAATTGCATAAGGATTTTGATCGGTGGTACTAGAGATAAAAGAAGGTGGAGTCCATTGAAATGTAAAATTATTTGGGTCTGGAATTGTAGGACAAGTTTTAAATCTGGTTACTGGTCTTTTATTTTCTACGCCGGTTGGTGACCCACTAAAAGGGCAAGCAGCAGTTAAATCGCTTCTGTAATAAATTGCAGAATTATATGGGGTTATCTTATATGGCGTAGACCAATTATAAGTATAAGTTCCATTGTTAAGATTGTTAAAACACACTTCTACAATTAGATTAGATATTCCATCCCATTCGTAGGCTGTGGTAAATTGAAAGTCGTTCCATCCCATAGCTACGTTAATATTCTGGGGACTAAATACTGTAGATAGTCCAGATTGCCAAGTGTTAATGGAGTTTTGGTTGGTACATCCCATTCTAATTGTAAATCCATAGAAATTACTTGTAGCTCCATTTTGAGATACTGTCTCCCAAGCAATTTCAGTTATTTTCCCTCCTGAAAAGCCAGCAGCCTGTAATTCAGAAGCCTTAAATAAATATTGTTGTTTTGCGTTTTTATAATAATGTCCAAAAGGAGCTGGATAAGCAAATTGTCCGTTAGTTCCATTATTGGTTCCTAAAGTTTGAAAAGAAGTTGGAGCATTACAAGAAGTTGCGCCGCTTGGACCACAAAGAGCTGGTACTCCACCACCCAAAGCAACATTCATAAAAACAGTATCTCCACATAAAATATTAGTGTCATTGGCTGTTAGAGTAATGTCAGGTGAATAGGCAGGATAAACATCAATATTTAATGTGTCCTTTTTTACACATCCTAAGTTGCTTGTTATCGTAACTTCATAATCAAACAAGCCAGGCATAGAAGAATTAAATTCTGGATCTGCAATATTGGCATTGGATAAAAAATTTGGAGGATCCCATTGATATGTATAATTTCCGGAAGGGGAAGGAACTGTATTAAACTGAATGGAGGAATTTAGGCAAGTAGTATTTCCAGACTGGGTTAAAGAATAATTAAAATCTGGAACAACAGTAACTTCAACTGTGTCAATATTTGTACATCCTCCAGAAAGATTACTAACAACTTTATAAATTGTTGTAAAAGCAGGGTTTGCAACAGGATTGGGACATCCATTACAAGAAAAGTTATTACCAATGCTTATAGGATCACCAGTTATAATAGACCAGTTGAAATTAGATCCACCAGTTGCATTCAATGGTGTTCCTACTCCTTGACACATTGTGAAATCAAGACCAGCATAAGTACTAGATATTACTGTAAGTCCAATGGCAGAAGAGGTAGTTCCTACAATTGGACATGCATTGTCATTTACTGTAACACTAATTGTACTAAAAGGGTTTGCTCCGGGTAAAACTGCCATACAAAACGTAGCAGTAACCGGTGAGAAATAACCATTTTGACTTAAAGTTGCACCAGGAAAAAGCTGACTAATATTAGAATTTACAAAAACAGAATCTGTAGCATTATTATCAGTAAATACCATCTCAAAACAAATACTATCTCCCTCACAAGCCTGGATATCAAATGGTCCAGTTAATATTGCTGATCCTGAAAAATTAGTAATTCCTCCAGCTGGTGGTGAAGGACCAATATTGGTACATGATATAATTTCAAACTGAAAATCTTGTATAATACTACCTACTAAATTTCCATTAGAATCAAATTCTTCTATCAATACAGCTACTACAAAATTTCCAAGAATTGTTGGTGTGAAAGTTATTTCTCCAGTAACTGGATTAATATTAATTCCATTAATTGGAGACGCACCTGAATAACCTGCATTGTAAGGTACATTCCCATTAGGACCGGTCATTGCACTGATTAATGAATAGTGAAGTGAATCACCATCCGGCTCATAAACACCAAAATTATAAATTACAGGTTGGTTATTGCAATTGTAGGGAATGGGTTGAGATGTAATTACAGGAGAAGAGTTGGTAGGTGCAGTTACGCTATTAAGAACAGTTTCCCAGTAGTAATTATTACTTCCACCTGAAGCATTGACAGAAGTATTTCTACAGCATCCATCCCAAGCAAATACCCAACTATCGCACCCTCCAGGAAGAGTTATTGTATCTCTCCAAACATGCATGTATACACCAGGAAATCCTCCTCCGTTACATTCACTTTGACCAATCATTTGTAAACATAGTTGTGAAACTTCATCTTGGAAGACTACATTAGGTAAATTAATGTTAGGAGAAGATAATCCACAGCTATTGGAAACCATAACAGTTTGGGCAGTATTTCCCATAAAGGCAGTTCCACAATCTTCAAATACTGTGAGGGTTACAACAAAAGTATTTGGACCAATGTTTTCGTAGGTAATATTTCCTCCAGGTACATGTGTAGCCTTAATTTCTTCAGTAAATGAAATTACAAGAATTAGGGATAAAAGAAATCTAAAATATTTTAACACATCATAAATTTAAGTAAAGAATTAGATATTAAAAATATCTTATGATAATAATTTTCATAATAAGAAGTTATAATCTAATAATTATACGTAGTTTTTAAGATTAAGTTGGGTGTTTTTTTAAGAAATTAAAACCTCTCCCGTTAGTTAGTTTGAAAGAGGTCTGTAAACACTTACTTAATTTTATTATTTTTAATTTATCTTATTTGAGCAGAGTTAAAGTCTAGGACAATTCTCATCCACATTCCAGATAAAGAATTTCCTGGATCTGATTCGTTACTCCCAATAGGAAAATAATAAACAGCCGAATTAATTCCTGCATTTCCATTGGCAAATACTTCTACACCTAGTTCATCTGAAAATGAGTAATCTCCATCCTGTGATTGGCCAAACACATCAATATCACTCATTCGCACATATTCGCCATTGTAATTCATATCGATACCAATAACATCTTCACCTGTAAATGTATGGGATGCATTTGTAGTAGAGCCATTTTGATACAAGAAAGTATGTTTTCCTGACAACATTTGTGGTTTTAGGAACACTTGGGTAATCTCGAAATCATCCATGTAACAATCGCAAGAAACCATTTGCCCTTCCTCCAACTTAAAAACGGTTGATTTCAAATTATCCGATACCTCATGAGACATCCTTTTAATTTCACCTTCTTCAATTTGATCAGACCCTGCATCCGCTTGAACAAAGTTTCTCATTGTCACCAAACTCTCTGTTTTTTTTATGTTATCCTTTGAACAACTCGAAAGGAAGAAACTAACTGAAAGTAATGATACAATTGTCAGTTTTAATATATATTTCATAATAATAATATTTAGTTAATAATTAAATATAAATTTAAAGTAAAGCGATAGACCCTGAAATACGCTATAGAGCGTAATTTAAGAAGTAGCTTAGTAACGACAAAAAAAATAACTTAATTGAAAAAGCATTTATATTTTGAACAATCACTTAACTGCTTAATTCCAAGTTTTTTCCAAATTCGATTTCTATGAGTTCTGACTGTATTAAATGAAATGTACATTTTATCAGATATCTGCTCATTAGTATATCCTTTAATAATGAGTTTGAGCGTTTCTTTTTCTCTTGGAGTTAAAGAAAAATATTTGTCACCATTATTCCTCATAAAATGATTTTGTTCAAGAATAGTTTTAAATGAATTAATAGTGCTAGTAAATTTAGTCCCCTGTTCTTTAATCTCAAAAACAACTTTTCCATCGTCAGCAGTTCCTTTAAAAGTGATGGCTAATTTATGATCTAAGGTCTCAGAATCTTTAATATTGAATTCTTTATTCAACCAATTTATAGCTTCTATTTCAGTTGCAAAATACTTTGGTTTAAAGCCATTCAGTGAATTTTCTCTAAATATGTCCATTACTTCAATTAAAGCCAATACATCGTATCCAACAACAAATGCAACTTGATCAAAATCATCTTGGTTTTTAGCTATAAATCCAGATTTAAATATCGGTTTTGAAATATTTTCATCAACCCATTTTTTTGTGACATCACTTGGTTTAAAAGTGAGATTTTCTAAGAGCCACATTACTTGAGAAGGTTTTATTTTCTCCGCTATTTGAAGATGTTCTACCAACTCCTCTCTGTATACTACATCATCAGGTGGATTAGATTTCCAAGTACTAATTAGTCTTGAATTTAATTCTTCATGTTTGATTAATAAATGAGGACCATTATATACTTCCATTATTCTACTGAACTATTATCTAGCGATATAATAATATGAAATATTTTTTAAAGAAACAATACGCTGTCTAGCGTACATCATTGATGGGTTAAGTTACTAGCTTCTATTTACTTGTTTTTTTCTGATTCTTAGCCAATTCTTTACCTACGAAAGTCCCTTCAATAATTTGTTGTTGAAAATCTTTCATTCCCCCTGGTGTATGTGGAACCATAACAGTGTTGTTATTTTCATTAGCACCAATTGCTGTTAGAGTATCGAAATATTGGGTCATTAAAACAAATTGCATTATTTCCTGAGGATCAACATCTTGTAAAGCCTTTTGAAAATCCTCAACAGATTCTTTAAAGCCTCTAACAATTTCTAACCTTTGAGCAGCGATTCCTTCACCAGATAATCTTTTAGAATCAGCCTCCGCCTCTGCTCTTTTTACAATTCTAATTTTTTCACCTTCCGCCTCTTGAAAAGCCGCTTCTTTATCTCTCATGGCAGCATTAATTTTATTCATAGATGCTTTAACCAATTCATCTGGATTTATATCTGTAATAAGTGTTTTAACAATTTTATATCCATATTGACCCATCTGGGAAGAAATATTATCTCTAACTGCCAAAGCAATGTCATCTTTTTTACCAAAAACATCATCCAACCCTAACTTCGGAACTTCAGCTCTTACCTCATCGAAAATGTAGGAAGCAATTTGACCATGAGGATCATCTAGTTCATAAAATGCTTCGTAAACTTTGTCATCTATTACCCTATACTGAACAGATATTTTTAAAATAACAAAAACGTCATCTAAAGTTTTGGTTTCTACGTCTACATCCAACTGCTGAATTCTTAAATTCTCTTTGGAAGCAATAACTTCTATGAAAGGAATCTTAAGTTTTAAACCAGGCTTCGAAATCCTATTAAATTTTCCTAGTCTTTGAATAACCCAAGACTGTCGTTCTGGAATTATCATAATGGATTTCAATAATAAAAATATAGCTACGGAATATAAAAATATATTGATGTATATCATAAATTAAATTTTAAATACAAATTAGTAAAAAGAATTATAGTTTAATAACATTTTCAGAGATTTCTTTAATACTATCTACAGAACCAAAACTAATATTATCAATAACAATATTTGCATTTGTAGTTACCTTACCTATCAAAACGTAAGGAATTCCACTTAATTCTATTTCACTTTTAAAAGAATCTAATTGTTCACTTTTAACTGTCACCACAACTCTTCCCTGCGATTCGCCAAATAAAAATGCATCTTTTCTAATTGTCTTTTGTGTAGATATTTCACATCCTAAATTAGAAGACATCGCCATTTCAACCAACGAAACAAATAACCCACCGTCTGCACAATCGTGTGCTGCATTAATTAGTTTTTTACGGATGATGTTGGAAATACATTTATGAAGGTTAAATTCTTCATCCAAATTAAAATATGGTGCTGGAGAAGCCTCTATTTTATGGTATTTGACTAAGTATTCGGAAGAAGCAATATCCTCAACTACTTTTCCAATTAAAAATATATGGTCAGAATTAGATTTAAAGTCTAAGCTCATTATATTTCTAACATCTTCCATAAGACCTATCATTCCTATGGTAGGAGTGGGAAAAACAGGTACTTCTTTTCCATTGACAATAGATTGGTTGTAAAAACTTACATTACCCCCTGTAACTGGCGTAGAAAACTTCTCACATGCTTTTGACATTCCTTTAATAGCACCCACAAATTGCCAATAGGATTCCGGATGATAAGGATTTCCAAAATTTAAACAGTTGGTGATAGCGGATGGTTTCCCACCTGTTACAACAATATTTCTAGCTGCTTCAGAAACTGCAATTGCTGTTCCTTTCTCTGGATCTGCATGAACATATCTAGAGTTACAGTCCACAGACATTGCAATTCCCTTTGTGGTGCCTTTAACTAAAGCAACCCCAGCATCTGATGGATGATTGGTAGATACATTATTGGTCCCGACCATACTATCGTATTGTTCATAAATCCATTTTTTAGAGGCAATATTTGGTTGACTAAAAAGAAATTTACCAACTTCAACCAAATTTTCTGGCTCTTTTACATCCTTAATATCAAAATCTTGATACTTTTTAAAATAAGAAGGTTCTTTATACTCTCTTTGGTATTGCGGAGCTCCTCCTCCTAAAACTAAAGAAGATGGAGGCAAACTAGCTACACAATTACCATCTTTATAAAATTCTAATAAATCCCCTTCAATTACTTCCCCAATAAGTTCACAATTTAAGTCCCACTTATCAAAAATTTCTTTTACTATATCTTCCTTTCCTTTTTCAACTACTACTAGCATTCGTTCTTGAGATTCAGAGAGCAATATTTCCCAATCTTTCATATCTGATTGTCTTGTTGGCACCTTATCTAAATCTATCTTCATTCCTACATTTCCCGCAGCACTCATCTCAGAAGAAGAACATGTAATTCCTGCAGCGCCCATATCTTGCATTCCTACTACTGCATCAGTCTTAGACAATTCTAGAGAAGCTTCAAGTAATAATTTTTCTTGAAAAGGATCCCCTACTTGCACTGCTGGCAAATCATCCATAGAATCTTCTGTCATATCTTTAGATGCAAAGGCTGCTCCGTGAATACCATCTTTACCTGTGGAAGAACCAACTATAAATACTGGATTACCAACCCCAGTAGCTGTTGCTGAAATTAGATCATCAACACTCATTATTCCTGCTGAAAATGCATTTACTAAAGGATTTTGGTCGTAGCTTTCATCAAAAGAAACTTCACCGGAGAGTACTGGTATTCCAAAAGAATTTCCGTAGTCTCCAATACCCTTAACTACACCTTTCAAAAGCCATTTAGTTCTAGTATTTTCAAAAGGGCCAAATCTTAAAGAATTCATTTGAGCAATTGGTCTAGCTCCCATTGTAAAAATATCTCTATTAATACCACCTACACCAGTTGCTGCCCCTTGATATGGTTCTAAGGCACTAGGATGATTATGAGACTCTATTTTAAATGCACAAGCAAGTCCATCGCCAATATCTACTAACCCTGCGTTTTCTTCCCCAGCCTTAACCAACATATGAGGACCATCTTTGGGTAATTTTTTGAGCCAATAGATTGAGTTTTTATAAGAGCAATGTTCGGACCACATTACAGAGTAAATACTTAGTTCTGTAAAATTAGGAATTCTTCCTAAAACTTCACAAATGTGGGTGAATTCATCTTTTTTTAATCCCAACTCTATTGCTTGTTCAGCAGTGGCTGGTTTATTTTGCGGATTATTAGACATAATAAATTATAAGCAACAAAAATAATTAAAGAATGAAATGAAGCGCCCAAAATTTTATTGATTTACTAACATTATATTAAGGATTGTAATTATTGTAGTTAAGAGCTAATAACTTGACTAATATTTTATTAAAAATAGTGGCTAAGGTTCCACCTTAAACATAAATATTAAATACTGTTATACAGCACTTGCTTATTTTTTTTAAATTGGAGGAATTAACATATTCCACTGACTCCTACAATTTATATCTGCTTAATTTTAATTGGGTTATTAAAACTTAAATTTTTCAATTCCAAAGGTATTTCTAGGACTGAAATTGTTGGTGCTTTTGTCTTAAAACTCTCTGGTGGGATAATACTTTATTATATCTATACCAAGTATTATACCCAAAGACATACAGCAGATATATTTAAATATTACGATGACAGCTTAGTACTTTATCATTCTTTCTTTAAAAATCCAATAGATTTTTTTAAAATCATTCTTGGCTTAGATTTTAATAGAGAATATTTTTCATTTAACTATTATATGGAAATGAATAATTGGGATACTTCTTATAAAAACTCATTAATGAATGAGTCTAGACTCTTAATTAAGATAAATGCAATTTTAAATATAATAGGACTAAAAAATTATTTTTTTAACTCCATCTCATTTATTCTAATGGCGTTTGTCGGTGAATTTTTAATATTTAAAAGTTTGATAGTTAAATTTAAATTTAAAAATCCAAAGATTTTGTTTTGGTCATTGTTATTGTTTCCAAGTATTTTTCTTTGGAGCTCTGGAATATTAAAAGAACCATTGATAATTTTATCATTTGGACTAATACTTAATTCTCTTATTGTTACAAGAAGAACAAAATGGATAAACATAAGTTCATTTATAATAGCTGCATTAATTATTTTTAAGGTTAAGTTTTATATTTTTATTTGCTTTTTCCCAGCTTTAATTTCTTATATAATTTCTGAAAAAACAAAATTTAAACCTCTAAGAATAATAATTACAGTTTGTGCAATTATAGCTGTAATAATCTTCGCAATGGGAAAAATGAATAACTCTTATAATCCATTAAAAATTCTTTCTCAAAAGCAAAATGACTTTATAACGCTGAGTGAATTATTTGATACTGGTAGTGCTTTTAAAATAATTCCAATTGAACCAAGTATAACTTCATTATTAAAAGCAATTCCAATGGGCGCAATCAATGGTTTTTTTAGGCCTTTTCCAAATAACATAAATAATTTATTGCAGCTTTTTCCATTGTTAGAAAACATGTTATTGTATTTAATGGTTTTATATTTGTTATTCAAAATACTTTTTTTAAAAATTAAAATAAATCAAGATGTTAAAAATGTCTTATGGAATTCTTTATTTTTCATTATAATGCTTTTTATATTAACTGGAGTTTCTACGCCAGTTATTGGCGCACTTGTTAGATATAAAGTTCCTGGGCTGTTATTTCTAATAATTGTAATAAATTTAATGTATGATCAATTTAAAAAACATCCAACTAAGTAGAATAGCTGTAATTTTTACAATATTTTTTTTAGTAGCATGTAAAGAAAAAATTGAAGTAGATTTTATCTCCCACAATGGAACTATTTTTTCAATGGATGACAACTATAACATTTATGAGGCTATAGCAATAAAAAATGGGAAAATTTTAGCTCTTGGGAAAAATGATCAAATACTAAATAAATATTCCTCCATTGAAACCATAGATTTAAAAGGCTTATTTGCGTATCCTGGATTTATAGATGCGCATTGTCACTTTTTAGCTTATGGTCTTCAGCAAGGAATGGTAGATATTTCAGGTGCCAATTCTTTTCAAGAAACAATAGATATTCTCCAAAAAAATATAGATAAACAAAACAAAAATTGGCTAATTGGATACGGATGGGATCAAAACCAGTGGAAAGATAAAAACTGGCCAAACAACAAGTTATTGAATGAGCATTTTAAAGATTTAAATATTGTTCTTCATAGAATAGATGGACACGTTATTATGGCAAATGAAATGGCTATTAAAACTGCTGAAGTTGCATTAGACACAACAATCGAAGGAGGGTACATTGAAAAAATTGACGAAAAAATCACTGGTTTATTCGTAGACAATGCAATGAATTTGATTTTGGAAAAAATTCCTACACCAGATGAATCTTCTAAAAAAAAGGCTTTATTAAAGTCTCAAGAAGATTGTTTATCTCTAGGACTAACTACAGTAGATATTGCTGGGCTCAACAAAGAAGATGTAGAACTTATCGACAAACTCCAAAGGTCTAAAGAATTAAAAATAAAAGTTTTTGCAATGCTTTCGGATAATGAGAATAATTTCAGATACTACTTTGATACTCTAGCAGAGCCGTACAAGACAAATAAATTAAATGTTCGTTCTTTCAAGTTTTTTGCAGACGGTTCTTTAGGTTCTAGAGGAGCTTGTCTTTTAAAGCCTTATTCTGACCAGAAAAAAACTTACGGGATGCTATTGCAAAATCAAAAAGTTTACGAAGAAAAACTTGCAAAAATTAAAGAGTTAGGTTTTCAAGCCTGTACCCATGCAATTGGAGACTCTACCAATAGAACAGTCCTAAAATCCTATGCTAAAATTCTAGAATCATCCAATGATTTAAGATGGCGAGTAGAACACGTACAATGCATTCATCCAGATGATATAAACTATTTTAGTCAATACAATATAATACCTTCAGTTCAACCTACCCATGCTACATCTGATTATTCATGGGCTGCACTAAGACTTGGTGAAAAAAGATTAAAAGAATGCTATCAGTACCAAACACTTTTGGAACAAAATTTTTTAATTGCTCTTGGAACCGATTTTCCAGTTGAAAAAATCAATCCGATTTATACATTTTATGCTGCTGTTTTTAGAAAAAACAATTTGGGAAAGCCATTAAGTGGATTTCAAAAAAACGAAGCTTTATCTAGAATTAATGCACTTAAAGGTATGACTATATGGGCTGCACTTGCAAACTTTGAGGAATCTGAAAAAGGGAGTTTGGAAATTGGGAAATCTGGAGATATGGTGGTTTTAAACACAGAAATTTTAAGCCAGCAGGAAAACGATATTTTAAATACTAAAGTTATCTATACAATAATTGATGGTGAAAATGTCTACAATTATTAATAAGATTCTTTTTTAAATGTTAAATATGTCTTAAATACAACCCTGATTTCTTTCACATAGAAGTATTTTTCTAAATTTGCAAAACTTTCATTTGTTCTATGCTAAATAATAAAGAAAAATTTATTGGAGAAGGATTAACTTACGACGACGTACTTTTGGTGCCTGCTTACTCTGAAAATTTACCTCATGAAGTGAATTTGAGATCTAAATTCACTAGAAATATAGTCATAAATACGCCCATTATTTCTGCTGCTATGGACACAGTTACTGAGCATGAGCTAGCCATTTCTATTGCTCAACAAGGTGGAATTGGAGTTATTCATAAAAACATGTCTATTGAAAGACAAGCCAATGAAGTTAGAAAGGTTAAAAGATCTGAAAGTGGAATGATATTAGATCCTATTACACTTAACGAAGAAGCTTTAGTTGGAGATGCCTTGAGATTAATGGCTGAAAACAAAATTGGAGGAATTCCGGTAATAAGCAAAGAAAGAAAGTTAAAAGGTATTGTAACGAATAGAGATTTAAGATTCGAAAAAAAATTAAATAAAAAAATTGCAGAAGTAATGACTACAGAAAATCTAGTTACTGCAAATGAAGATGTTGATTTAGTAAAAGCGGAGAATATTCTTCAAAATCATAAAATTGAAAAATTGCCGGTTATTGATGAAAATGATTTTTTAGTAGGTTTAATCACATTCAAAGACATAATCAAAGTAAAGCAACATCCAAATAGCTGTAAAGATGAGTTTGGTAGATTAAGAGTTGCTGCTGCTGTGGGGGTATCCAAAGATACTTTTGAAAGAATTGAAGCTTTGGTAAAATCAAGTGTTGATGCAATAGTTATCGACACCGCCCATGGACATTCTAAAGGTGTAATTGATTTATTAAAAGAGGTTAAAAAACAATATCCAAACCTTGATGTTGTCGTAGGGAACATTGCTACTGGTGAAGCAGGATTAGATCTTGTTAGAGCAGGAGCAGACGCAATCAAAGTAGGAATTGGACCTGGATCAATTTGTACAACAAGAATTATAGCCGGTGTTGGTTTTCCTCAACTTTCAGCCATAATGAATGTCAAAAAAGCACTTGAAGGGTCGTCAGTTCCCATAATTGCCGACGGTGGAATAAGATTTACTGGAGATATTCCTAAGGCAATTGCAGCTGGAGCATCCAGTGTTATGATGGGTTCTATGTTTGCAGGAACGCAAGAATCACCAGGTGAAACGATAATTTATGAAGGAAGAAAATTCAAAACTTATCGAGGAATGGGTTCTATTGAAGCGATGCAAAAAGGATCTAAAGACAGATATTTCCAAGAAAACGAAAATGATATTAAAAAGTTAGTTCCAGAAGGTATTTCTGCTAGAGTTCCATTTAAGGGTTCTTTAAAGGAAGTAATGCACCAATTAATCGGTGGACTAAGAGCGGGAATGGGATATTGTGGTGCGAAAAATATAGAAAATTTAATGGATGCAAAATTTATTAAAATAACTAGCTCTGGAATGGTGGAAAGTCATCCTCACGATGTTACAATAACTAGAGAGTCACCAAACTATAATTTAAGATAAATAAATATTTTACTAAATGAAACTAATCAAAACACTTGGATTTATAATTTGTTATGCAACATTTTTTGGACAGGATAATACCATCTTAAAAATTGATGATCAAACGGTTAACAAAACAGAATTTGAACAAATTTATTGGAAAAATAAAAAAGAAAAAATCGCTACTAAAGAAGATTTAGACGAATATATCCAGCTATTTATCAACTTTAAACTTAAGGTAATAGCTGCTGAAGAATTAGGATTAGATACTACAAAAAAATTTATTGATGAACTAAACGGATATAGAATTCAATTAGAAAAACCTTATCTTATAGATACTTCAATAAATGAAGATTTAATAAATGAAGCATACTACAGAACAATTAATGAAGTTAATGCCAGTCATATAATGACTAAACTTGGACCAAATCCATCTTCACAAGACACATTAAAAGCATACAATAAAATATCAGACATTAGAAATAAAATTATTTCGGGAAATATGGGTTTTGAAGAAGCTGCTGAAGAATTATCAGAAGACCCATATGCAAGATCAACCAAAGGAAATCTAGGATATTTCAATGCATTTAAAATGTTGTATTCATTTGAATGTGCAGCCTATAACACACCTGTTGGAAAAGTTTCTGAAATTGTAAGAACCAAATATGGATACCACATCGTTAAACCTAATTCTATAAGAAAAGCAAAAGGAAGAGTAAAGACTAGCCATATAATGATTACCACAAGTTCAAAAAAAGAAAAAAATCTTTCAGAAGAAAAACTAAATTCTATATACAAGGACTTGGTTGAAAAAACAAAAACTTTTGAAGAACTAGCGATTCAATTCTCAGAAGATAGAAAATCAGCTAAAAACGGAGGGGAAATAGGATGGATAAATTCAGGCGGGAATTTTTATCCTGAATTTGAGGAAGCAGTTTTCTCACTAAAATCAGATGGTGAATACTCAAAGCCATTTAAAACTCCTAATGGTTGGCATATTGTTAAAAGACTTAGCTATGAACCAATAGGCGACTTGAAATCAATGAGTTATAATCTTAAAAATAAAATCCAAAAAGACGCTAGAGCTCAAAAAACAAAATCATCTTTTATTAACAAGCTAAAAACAGAGTACCAATTAAAAAACATGCTTAGTATGAAAGATTTAGTAGGCATTTTTAATAATAAAAACTTTAATTATGAAAATATTGAATCCAATAAGAAGTTGAAAAATATAAATAATACCATTTTATCTTTTTCAAATGTTTCCTTCACCAACTTTGATTTTATTAAATATCTATCGAAATCAAGACTTATTGACAAAGACAAAACCGATGAGAAACTAATAAAACAACAATTCGGAAACTTTATAAATCAAAATTTAATTGCTTTTGAAAAAACCCAACTTGAAACTAAACATCCTGATTTTAAAGCTTTGATGAAAGAGTATAGAGATGGTATTTTACTTTTTGAGATTTCCGATCAAAACATTTGGACAAAAGCAATAAAAGACACAGCTGGGTTAAAAGAATTTTACAATTCAAACATAGATACCTGGAAATGGCCCAACAGAATTAGCGGAACATTATTCACTTCTGAATCTAAAAAAACCCTTAATAAAGTTAAATCATTGAAATTGAAAAAATCTCTTAGCAACGACTCTATTATGTCTATTTTAAATACAGATAATCTTTTTAACTTAAAATATGAAAATAAAATAATAGATGATTTTAAAAAGTATAATCTAGTTTTTGACGATTTAGAAAATGGCTTTAATGGTCCATTTAACTACCAAGAAAAATGGGGCCTTATTTATCTAGAAGACAAATTACCACAAAGAAATAAGGAGCTTAAAGAAGCTGAAGGAATTATTGTTTCCGCATATCAGAATTATTTAGAAAACCAATGGCTCTCTAATCTTAAAGAGAAACATAAAATTTCTATAAACTTTGAGACCCTTTACAGTATTAAACAAAAACCTTAGTATTTGACTTCCTCATTGCCAATGCGTTTTATCTTTTTTTGGATAATCTTACTTTCTGTTTCTTGCAAAAGTGAATCCAGTGAGAAGAACTTGGCTAAATTTAAGGATGTTTATTTAAACGAGTCGGATATTATAAATGAAATTCCAATAACCTTAGACCAAAAGGATAGCGCAATTTTTGCAGATAATTATATTCATAAATGGTTGGTCAATCAAATGATTATGGATAAATCAGAGGAGATGATTCCTATGGAAGTTCTAAAAGTTGAAAAGAAAATTAATAAATATAAAATGTCTCTAATCTCTTATGAATTTGAACAATTTTATATCAATAAAAGACTAGAGACAATAATAAGTGATTCTCAAATAAGCAAATATTACGAAAACCATTTGGATGATTTTGTATTAAATGATTATGCTGTGAAGTGTATGTATTTACAGGTTCCAAAAAAATCAAAATTCATTAAAGAAATTAAAAGAAATTACCATTTAAAAAATGAAGACATGATCGATAAAATAATGGAAATTGGTCAAAATGAGGAAGTGTCTCTTTATTACAATCCCGAAGAGTGGGTGTTATTTGATGATTTGATGAAACAAATTCCTATTATAGAAAAGTATTCTAAAGTTGAATTCATCAAGAAAAAAAAGAAAGTTATTTTAGAGTTTAATAATTATATTTATTTTATTAATGTATTTGATTATATCATTAAAAATGGAACTTCTCCTTTAAGTTTTGAAGAGAATAAAATTAAAAGTATAATTCTTAACCAAAGAGCAAGGAGTTTAAGAAAGAAACTAAGACAAGATTTGTACAACGACGGCATTAAAAACAATTTAATAGAAAAGATTCGACAATGAAAAAAATAATTCTAATATTTCTATTAAATATTACCAGTCAGTTATACCATAGTCAAGAAATTATAGATAAAGTAGTTGCCATTGTCGGAGAAAACCCAATTCTTTATTCTGAAATTCAAGGACAAAAATTGCAGCTTCTTCAACAAGGAATGGAATTAGACGCAGAAATGGATTGTTATTTAATGGATGAGTTTATGATTCAACAACTGCTTATTCATCAAGCGGAAATTGACAGTATTGAGGTTACAGAAGACATGGTTAAAGTTGAATTAAACCAAAGGATTCAATATTTCTCAGCTCAAGTTGGAGGAACAGAAGCTCTTGAAGAATTTTATGGAAAATCTATCGAGGAAATTAAAGAAGAGTTTTTCGAGCAAATTGAAGATAAAATGAAAGCTCAAAAAATGCAACAAGAAATCACAGGGAGTGTTGTGGCTTCTCCAAAAGAAGTTCAAAGTTTTTTCAATAATATTCCCATAGACAGTATCCCTTTTATAAATAGTAAAGTCAAAATATCTCAGTTAGTAATGGCTCCAAAAATAAATTACACTCAAAAAAACACTACCAAAAACAAGCTTCAGAATATTAAAAGGAGAATATTGTCTAATGAAATTTCTTTTTCAGTTGCAGCAGAGTTTTACTCTGATGATCCGGGTTCTAAATCTAATGGAGGAAATTTTGGATGGGTAGATAGAGGTGATTTTGTTCCAGAATTTGATGCAATAGCATACACTATACCATTAAATACTATTTCTGATGTATTTGAAAGCCCTTTTGGGTTTCATATTTTAAAAGTTGAAAAACGAAGAGGAGAACAATATTACGGTGCACATATACTTATTAAAAATGAAATAAGTGAAAACGCATTAGCGGATTTAAAAGTAAAGTGTGACTCTATCTTAGGAGAAGTAAAGAATAATAATATATCCTGGGAAAAAGCTATCTCACAAAATTCTACTAACCCAAGTGATGGAGGAATTATATACAATCAGGCTTCAGGAGATATGTACTGGGACATGAAAAATATAGACAAATCTTTATTTGTTGGAATTAACAACTTAGAGATTGGTCAATATTCAGAACCTTTGTATTACGAAGACGAAAAAGGAAATATTGGATACAGAGTTTTAAAACTAGAAGATCAAACAAAACCACATCTAGCAAACTTAAATGATGACTACGGATTTATTCAAAAATATGCACTTAATCAAAAACAGATGAATGAAATGGATAAATGGGTAACAAAAACAGCAAAAAATACGTATATTAACATCGATAAATTGTATAAAGGTTGTCCAAGCATTTCAAAATGGAATATTAAATTTTAATTTTCCATCTTTCAACCCAACCTTTTTAATTTAAAATCGTCTTATATATAAGTAAATTATTTTTTTGTTTAATTATGTCAATAAAACCCTAAACAAAACTTAATTTTATTATATTTACTGAAATAACAATAATATGAAGATATTTATTAAATCTGCGGTATTTTTAGTCTTAGTATATTTTTCATTTAGTCTGTTTACAGGTGTTTATTATTCTCAAGCAACTTACCATTATGTAGGAACAAGTAATTTACAAAATACCAATTCTTCATTCCCATCTATATACGGAAATTTTTTTAGAGGTGTAAAACACCAAATTTTAGTTAGAGCTACTGAACTTCAATCTGCAGGAATTTCTGCTGGAAATATTACGGGATTAGCATTTGATATAGTTTCAAATAGTGGCAATGTTATAAGTGGATTTGAAATTGAAATGAAATTAACCACACAACAATCTTTAAGTAGTTGGAGTAATAATAATTTAGCTACCTACTTTGGTCCTGCATCCTACACAGATCAAATTGGATGGAATCAACATGATTTTTCTTCTCCTTTCTATTGGGATGGTACATCTAATATTGTTATTCAAACTTGTTTTTACAACAACGGTTGGTCTCAGAATGCTGTAATGAATATGTCCGATTATTCGTATAATTCTTTGATATACAGAAGAAGAGATAATTCTTCCCCATGCAATTCAAATTGGATAAATGGTGTTGAAACACAAAAGCCAAACATAAGATTTACCTGGGTTGACCCCAACAGTCCTCCTATTGGAGATTTTTCTACTAGCGGAACTAACACTTGCAGTGGCTTAGTTAATTTTTACGATCAAACTTCTAATTCCCCATCTAGTTGGTTATGGAACTTTGGAGATGGAAATACTTCGACGCAACAAAATCCTACACATTCCTATACCTCCTCAGGAAATTATACAGTTGAACTTATAACATCCAATTCTTTTGGAAGCGATACTATTACATACAGTAATTTAATTCAAGTAAACCTAACCAATACTCCTCCGATAGCTCCTTCTTGTACACCAACAACTGGAATTGCTGGTTCAATTGGGAACTATGGAATTACTGAATTTAACTTTGGAAACTTAAGCAACACTTCAGGGTCTTCTATGGAAGGATATTCTGATTTTACATGTGATTCTTCATTGTTTTACATAGGACAAACTTATAATCTAAGTGCAACCCATGTTGCTTTAATTCCGCAAAACTTTTTTGCATGGATAGACTTTAATAACAATGGCATTTTTGAGATATCTACAGAACAGATTGTTTCGAATTTAGTAAGTGGAGATTCTACTTCTGCAACCGTTTCAATTCCTTCTTTTGGTGTTGTAAATACTCCATTAAGACTTAGAATTATGTCAGATGCATCTTTTTCTGGACAATTAGATCCCTGTACTGATCCAGTCTATGGACAAGCAGAAGATTATACTATATATTTAGCTTACAATTTAAGTCCTCCAGATGCAAATTTTGAAAGCAATACTAATTATTCTTGTGATGGAATTGTTGAATTTTCAGATTTATCTTCCAACATACCTTTTGCATGGTACTGGGATTTTGGCGATGGTAATTCTTCAATTTTTCAAAATCCAACACATACCTACATTAATAATGGCATATATGATGTTACTCTAATTTCAAGTAACCAACATGGAAATGACACAATAACTTATTCTCAGTACATAGAAATTGATTCGACAAACTTAGTTTTATCTGCTGGTCCTAATCCGACTACAGTAAGTTATTGTTGTGATTATGGGATTTCAAGAGTGCAATTTGCAAATATTAACAATCCGTCATTAGATGGTATTGATGGATATGTAGATTATTCTTGTGAATTTCAAGCATTTGTAGAAGCTGGAACTAATTATGCTTTGAGGATTTACACGGGCCCAACCAATTCTCAAGATACTCGTGCATGGATTGATTACAACAATGATGGAGTATTTTCTAGCAATGAAAAAGTTATGGATAAAATTAATGAATTTGATCCAATTTCAATAGTTCAAATCCCCTCAAATATTGCTGTTAATACACCAATAAGACTAAGAATATCTAGTGATGAGGTAGGTAACAATAATGGACCTACAGACAATGTAAACAGAGGTCAAGTAGAAGACTATGCAATAATTGTAGCAACATGTCCAGATCCAAGTAATATTATCATAGGTCAAGTTACTAACTCTTCTGTAGAATTAAATTGGCAAGCTGGAGGTAGCGAAGATTCTTGGAATGTTAGATATGGTCCAGAAGGCTTTGGAATTTTTAGTGGTCTTGGAGTTACAGTAAATAATATTTTTGTAAATAACTTTTTTGTAACAGGTCTTGATGAATCAACTAGCTATGATTTTTATGTACAATCAATTTGCACCGGAAATAATAGCAACTGGATAGGACCTTTTAACAGTACTACACTAAATATTATTGTCAATACCAAATCACAAAATGTGAATGTATATCCTAATCCAAATAATAAAATATTCAGTATACAAACATCAACAAATATAAAGACAATTGAGGTTTTAGATATTCTTGGAAGTAACATAAAAAGTTTTCAACCTAATATTAATTTAGTTGAAATTAATATTTCCGAAAATCCATCAGGTGTATATTTTCTGAGAATTTCGTTGGAAAATGGAAACACAGTTACGAAAAAAATTATTTGTAAATAAATTATAAAAATGATTAGAATAGTATTTTTATTGATATTAAATATTCTTTTGTTTGGGAATTATTTTGCTACCCATCTTGTAGGAGGTAACCTTGCTTACGAGTTTGTTGGTGTTCAACCCAATGGCGATTTTAGATATACGCTAAAATTAAATTACTATTTTGATTGTGGATCTAACTCAAATTGGCAGCCACCAGGCATTCCAACAAACATGTCCGTTGGAGTTTACGCACATGATGACCCTACAGATATTTTCCCAACAACTGCTGGAAGTTATCCAAAATATGGTTCAACCGATGTAGATATGGTTTACAACTCAACTGTTCAACAGTATTTTGAAGTAAATCCTAATAATCCGAGTGGATGTACAGTTGGGACTACAACATGTGTTTATACGGTATTATATACTGGACAAATTGATTTAGCACCTGTAAATCCAGCTACTGGTCAACCAGTAATAGGAGGTTATTTTTTAATTCATGAGGCTTGTTGTAGAAACGGCGGTGGAAATGGAATAGACAACATACAAGACCCAGGTAGTGCAGGAATGGCTTTTTACTCATATATTCCACCATATGGATATGAGAACAACAGTCCAATATTCACAGATAACCCCGTCCCATTTATTTGTTCAGGAGATACAACAACTTTTTTAAATACTGCTATTGATCCAGATGGAGATGAACTTCTTTTTAGTTTCACCGCACCTCTTGATGGAAACCATTCTGGTGGTTGGGGAGGTTCAAATAACGTAAACACCCCTGGAGCTGGAGCTGGTCCAGGTGGTAGTTTAACATGGTATCCAAATACCTACCCATGGCCAATTGAGGAAGTAACTTATGCTGGCGGTTATTCTTACCAACAACCTTTTGGACCTACAGGATATTATTATATATCCGCATCCAACGGATTAACCAAATACAAATCCAATAACCAAGGTAAATATGTAGTTGGATTAATGATAAAAGAATATAGAAATGGGACTTTAATTGGAATATCAACTAGAGAAGTTCAGCTTAATATTATAGCATGCCCTCCAAATGTTGCTCCAAACCTAAATCCTTCTGCCGGATCCACCAATTCAAATTTTTCCGTTGAAGAAGGTGGGAGTTTATCTTTTGATTTTGGTTTTTACGATCCAGACACACCAGCAGACAGTTTAACTCTCAGAGTCAATGGGCAAATTTTTGATTCAACTTTTACCTCTCCAGAAGCAGAAGTTGCAGGAGGTTATTACGACACATTATATAGTGATCCAATTAATGGAGTGGATACAGTTGGAACGACGTTTACTTGGTCTACTGGATGTGGACAAGCACAAGCTCTACCTTATGTTTTTTCTGCATCTGTTTCTGATAGAGGGTGTCCACCTAAAACAACTAGTGTTGTCTATGAAATAACTGTAAATAAAACAAACCCACCAGCAAATATTTATGGGACATTAATTGAGTGTCAAAATGCTGAAGCAGTTTATACAACAGATAACAATCCAAATATTCCAGGATATACCTGGGATGTTTCTGCAAATGGTATAATTACCCAAAATTATGGAGATAGTGTAAAAATTCTGTGGACAGCTCCAGGAACAGGAAGTGTGTTTTTAAAGGCTCTAAATCAGTACGGGTGCGAATCTGATCCAATTTTAATAAATACTACTATTACACCCGCTCCTACTGTAGATGCAGGTAGTGATGTTAGCATTTGTCTTGGAGATAGTGTATTACTTTCTGGAACTACAAATTCTCTACCAGGCTATGTTTCATTATGGCAGCCCAATACCAATGTGTCGAGCCCTACCAGTATGTCAACTTGGGTCAACCCTACTACAACAACCTCCTACTATTTATTAGTTCAAAGAGGAGCTTCATGTATAGGCGGAGATAGTGTTAAAGTAACGGTTGATGTTGGAAATATTGATGCTGGGAATGATGTTACAATTTGTTTGGGGGATACGGTCTCCTTAACAGCTTCTGGAACTGGAAGTAATTTTTCATGGACACCCAATACTAGTATTTCGCAGACAAATACAGCTTCCACTCTAGTGTGGCCAGATATAACTACTCAATATAATGTGCAATTTACATCTGCAAACAATTGCCAGGCAGAAGATTCAGTAGTTGTTTTTGTAAACCCTACACCAGGTTCTTCTCCAAATTTTACTTTAAATGGTAGTGCAACATCACTAGGTAATAACACCTACCAAATGACAACTACTATAATGAATGATTTTGCTTCAATATGGAATAGTTCTATGTTAAATTTAAATCAACCATTCCAAATAGATGCAGAATTAAATTTTGGAACTAAAGATGCAACTGGCGCAGATGGCATGGCATTTGTATTACAACAATCAAGTACTACCTACGCTCCTACAGCTGCAAATTCTGATTTTGCTATAATAGATCCGTCTTTAATAGTAGAGTTTGACACTTGGAATAATACTAATCAAAATGACATTAATGATGACCATGTTGCTATTTTAAAAGATGGTTCATCAAACCATAATATTAACAGCTTACTAAGTCCTATTTCTCTTGGAAATATTGAAGATGGAGCTTGGCACACTGTTAGTTTTAACTGGGATCCTTTATTACAAAACTTTACCGTGGATTTCGATGGAATCCAAGTAGCTACTTTAAATTATGATATTGTTCAGAATATTTTCAACAATAATAGTGCTGTTTATTGGGGATTTACTGCAACTACAGGTGGAAGTAATAATAATCAAAGTGTAAGATTTACTAACACATCTACATTTAATCCTATAACTGATTTAGTAATATGTGAAACTGATACGGTAACAATAAGTTCACCGGTTTCCACAAATAGTTATTTATGGTCTCCAAATGTTTCAATTAATGACAATACCATAGAATCTCCTAATTTTAATCCTTCAATAACTACTACGTATTATTTTACTGGAACTAATAGTTTTGGTTGTTTTATTAAAGATACTTTTCAAATTACAGTAAATGTTTTACCGACTGTAAATGCAGGTACTGACCAAACAGTATGTATTGGGGATTCAGTAACACTAAATGCAAGTGGAAATGCTTTAAATTTCGCTTGGGACAATAGCATTGTTGATGGACAAATATTTGAAGTTACGAATACCCAAGATTATATATTAACAGGAACATCCTTAGACGGCTGTATTAGTACAGACACTGTATTAATAAATGCATTAACATCGCCTTCGACTGATGCTGGCAATGATATTAATCTATGTATAAATGATTCTGTACAATTGCAAGCTTCAGGTGCAGACAATTATTCGTGGTCTCCAAACACATTTTTAAGTGCATCAAACATCTCTAACCCATGGGCTGTTCCTACAGTAAATACAACCTATATTCTAACTGGAAGTTTAGCAAATGGATGTACTAAAAATGATACTATCTCCATTGATATTAACCCATTACCTGTATTAACAACATCTAATGACGTTGTAATTTGTGAAGGTGACACTGTCCAAATCGAAGTATTTGGAGGTAATTCTTTTAATTGGTTAACAACTAATAATATTTCAAATTCTACAGTCAGCAACCCACAAGTTTGGCCTACTACTACTACTACTTATAAAGTTTTAGCAAGTGACATTAACACTTGTGCTGATACTGCAGAAATTACCATTACTGTCAATCCAAAGCCATTTGTAGATGCTGGATTGGACCAAGATATTTGTTTTGGAGATTCTACTTCTTTAAATGCTTCAGGAAATGCTGTGAGCTATACTTGGAGTAATGGAATAACAAACGGGGTTTTATTTGAATCCATTATTACACAAGACTACATTTTAACTGGAATCGACTTAAATAATTGTACCAACCAAGATACAGTCACTATTAACATCTTAAGTTTGCCTATAATTGATGCTGGTCAAGATGAAACGATTTGTATTGGTGATTCCGTTCAACTTTCAGCAGTTGGAGCTGATAATTATCTGTGGTTACCAAACAACGATATTAACAGCAATATAATTTCAAACCCTATTGTCTTCCCTGCTAGTCTTACTCAATACGTAGTAACTGGAACGGACTTAAATAACTGCTCTAACAAAGACACAGTGCTAGTTTTGGTAAATGATTTGCCTATAATAGTTACATCCAATGACGCATCTATTTGTTATGGAGATAGTACAGTTATTTCTGCAAGTGGTGGAGCTACCTATCAATGGTTAAATCAAGATTCCATTAGTAATATAAATGTGTCAAATCCAGAAGTTTGGCCTTCTTTAAGCTCTACTTATCAAGTGATTGTTACCGGGACTAATAGCTGTATTGATACTGCAGAAATAAATATTCAAGTAAATAGTTTACCATTGGTAAATGCTGGTATTAATCAAAATATATGTACTGGAGACACTGCTCAAATTAATGTTGTAGGTGCAGTAAACTACCAGTGGAGTCCTAATATAAATATTTCAGCAACCAATACTAGCACAATTAATGCTTGGCCAGAAGACACTACAAGTTATATAGTCACAGGAATAGATGCTAACTCTTGCATAAATAAAGACACTATTGATATTAATGTCTGGAATTTACCTGCAGCAGATGCTGGTGAAGATCTATGGATATGTCCTGGTGGGTCTCTGACATTATCTGCAATTGGTGGGATTACTTATAATTGGTTTCCAGACTCAACACTTAGCTCATCGGCTGGAACTCCAACAGCTAGTCCATTTGATGACGAAACGTATGTAGTGGAAGTAACAGATATAAATAATTGTATAAATT
>ENA-OQVM01000427-OQVM01000427.1-marine-metagenome-genome-assembly--contig:-NODE-427-length-66825-cov-5.756292_pt1 | contig 66825 bp, 55 predicted proteins | sample MGYA00237776_ERZ505498 | MGnify/ENA primary metagenome ERZ505498 (study PRJEB26159, sample SAMN06265151) | marine metagenome | isolation source: Helgoland LTER site | place: Germany:Helgoland, sampling... | reverse complement strand
CCTTGTTCTTGTTGAGTGTGTAGCCACTGTAGGTACCCCCGGACACTCCCACGCATATTTCTAGGTAGCTGCATGTCTGTTGAGCTTCCAGTAGTGTGAGAGCTGTTGCCATGCTGCTTGTCAATTTCACATTCTCCATCTTGCAGTAGTCCCCAATAGGCGGGATGAACTGTTTGCAGAGTCCCTTCTGGTAAAACACAGCACCCTTCAAGGGCTTAGTCAGAGAGGGGGCCGAGTTGGAACTATCAGCTGAAAAGGGAGATCTTTACATTTCAGAAGTATTATATAATCAGCACCCAAACACACGTAAAAAGACACTCAAAGGGTTGCGTGAAATTAAGAATGTTACAAATATTCAAAAACTAATTTTTAATTCTGTCGCTGATGGCGTCCAACATATACTTGATGATGCAAAGGTGCAGAAAGAACGCACCACTCGCTTTAAAACTATACCTAAGTTTTTCCCATCCCCAGAACCTTCAAGTGACTTAGATTGCCTTATCTATTCTCGCATTATTATGGGCTATACAATGATGCCAAATGGACACCATGGACGCCGTTTTAAAGCAGCTCTTCGGAAGTTCAAATCACAAGAAAGATATGTCGAATTCCTGCAAAGTTTTGCAGATACTAAGCTTTTAGGGAAAGAGAATTTCCACTACCTCTGCCAAGTAGGATGCCCACAAGCTACACATGAATGGATGTTCGTAAAAGATTTGCCTTCTGCACTAATTGCAGACAAATCGGTAATTGCTGAGAGTAAAAAGTTACTTGCGCAATATGGTTACTAGATAGTACGAGGCAAGGTATTTAGCCTCGTCCAATATTAAATGCCGCTCGCTCTACTACACTAAGCTTTACATTCTGCTTGCTAGTTATCCGACTGTCTTCCTTTTGCTTTTCATGACTACGTGACGTCACTAAGCGAGGAAGGGAAACTATGTCTGCGCTTAAGTCGCTACCAACTTCAAAGTTGATGTCTCTGTCAAACCAAACACGAAGACTACTGTCATAGTGCAGAATTTCTTGCAGTATCTCTAGTGCATCCTCACAAAGGCTTTCACTCTTGTTGTAGAACTTCTTTGCAGTAGAGTGCTTACCTTTACTGCTGTAACCTTCTGTGCGATTGTAGTTAAAGGTAGCTTGCTTCAACTTCTCTTCGTATCGCTTAAAGTCACTTGGTTTTTCTTTAAGCTCTTCTTCAACTGATATTTCTATTTCACCTGCAACTTGCTCTTGTTGTTCTGTTTTATTTCGTTCTTGACGTTTTAAACCATCTAATACTAATCCAACTGCTGTGGCGTATAACGGACTCGTTACATCATCATCACTATCGCCAGCTAAATGTTCGTTAGGATATCCTATTCTGGTATCCATTCCAGTTATATATTCAACTAACTGCTTTAAATGTTTTAATTGGCTACCACCACCCGTTAAAACAATACCAGCAATTAACTTTTTCTTTTGCTCTTCGTGTCCGTAGTTTTTAATCTCCACATAAACCTGCTCAACGATTTCTACAACGCGGGCATGAATGATTTTGGACAGATTCTTTAAAGTGATTTCCTTAGGGTCTCTACCTCTTAAACCAGGAATAGATACTATTTCGTTATCCTTATTTTCACCTGGCCATGCTGAACCAAATTTAATTTTCAATAACTCCGCTTGCTTTTCAATGATAGAGCAACCTTCTTTTATATCTTCTGTAATTACGTTTCCTCCGAAAGGAATTACCGCTGTATGACGAATAATTCCATCTCTAAAAATTGCTAAATCAGTAGTACCACCACCTATATCAATTAGCGCAACACCAGCTTCTTTTTCTTCTTGGCTTAAAACAGCATTAGCAGATGCCAATGGCTCAAGTGTGATGCCTTCAAGGTTTAACCCTGAACTTTGTACACAACGTCCTATATTTCTAATAGAAGATACTTGCCCCACAACTACGTGAAAGTTTGCTTCTAAACGACCTCCATACATGCCTATTGGCTCTTTTATTTCTGCTTGACCGTCAACTTTATATTCTTGCGGTAATACATGAATAATTTCTTCTCCAGGAAGCATCACCAATTTGTGAACTTGATTAATCAGCCTATCAATATCCTCTTCATCAATTACAGTTTCAGAATTTAATCTCGTTATATAATCGCTATGCTGTAAACTTCGGATGTGTTGACCCGCAATACCGACAGTAACATCTTCAATCTTCATATCCGCAGCAACTTCTGCTTCTTGAACTGCTTGCTGAATGGACTGAATGGTTTGTGTAATATTATTAACAACACCACGATGCACGCCTAAACTTTTAGATTTACCAATACCTAAAATCTCAACCTTACCGTATTCATTTTTACGCCCAATCATTGCCACAATCTTTGTGGTTCCTATGTCTAATCCTACTGCTAAATTAAGTTCCATAGCTTAAATTTTGGTACATATTACTTGGTTTTCAAACTGTAAATTCACTTGACTATATTTATTAAGTGTATTATTTTTTTGATTTTGTTTATAAAATGCTTTTAAGTTGTTGATTTTTTTATCCAAGAACTCCCCATCACCTAATTGCACAATAAAATCACACTTTCTAAGCCTTAAATAGAGGTTCATATTAATATCTTGATGGATCTCAAAAACATGTTTTTTCAAAAATTCATCCTTGTTAATTTTACGCGCTATTTTAAAGACCTTTTTCAAATTATTTTTTTCAACATAACCCGTAACCAATGGTACTCTTGCCGAATAATTTTTTGACAACGGCATGGATAAACCTTCATCGTCAATGTAATAAGACGCATTTGTACTGACCCTTGCAATAGGTGTTTTTTGTTCTATTTCAGCGTTAAGCATGCCGTTAACAGCGACATACACTTCTGCCGTTTTTATCATTGGATTAGATTTGAGGGCTTTTTCTAATTCATTCAAAACTAAAGTTTCTTTAGGCACGTTTTTAACACCCCCATAATTTTGTATTAACAATTTACTAACAGTTTCATTAGTTATAAGAAGATTGTTTTCTCCAATGAATTTTACATGAGGCTTAGATATGTTTCTATTAGCATTTCTACCGGAAGCAAATGCAAACAAAAAGACCACCACGCCTAACAAAACAATTAGCTTAATATAATTCCAATTAACTCGCAACACTAAATTCTTTTTTAATATGTTTTACTTCTTCTCCTATATCGCCAGCGCCAATAGTTAAAATAACTTGAGCACTACTTTCATGTATTTTAGACATTAATTCTGTTTTAGTAACTAACTGCTTATTTTTATTATTTACTTTATCTAATAACCAAGACGAGGTAACACCTTCAATTGGCAACTCTCTAGCAGGATAAATATCTAATAACATTAATTCGTCAAATTGCGACAAACTCTTTGCAAAATCATCTACAAAATCTTTTGTTCTAGTATATAAATGTGGCTGAAAAATAGCTAATACTTTTTTATTTGGATACATTTCTCTTACCGCCTGATGCACTGCATTTATCTCTTCAGGATGATGTGCATAGTCGTCAATAAAAACAAAATCATCCGTTTTTATATGATATGTAAATCTACGCTTAACCCCTTTGTAAGATGCTAAAGCTTTAGCGAGCTGTTGGTGTGGGCAACCATATTCTACAGCCATCGCCAAAGCTATTAATGCATTCGACAAATTATGTCTACCAGGTAGGTTAAATTGTAAATCTTTAAGTACCGTTTTTGGTGTTATAACATCAAAAACATAAGCACCATTTTCTATTTTTATATTTTGAATGGTATAATCTGAATCATCTTCAATACCATAAGTAATACCTTTTAATGGCAATCCGTTTCTAATAAATAATTTCCCATTGGACTTTATATTTCTAGAAAAGTCTACGAATGACTTCTCTAACTCTGAAGCATCACCATAAACATCTAAATGATCTGCATCCATGGATGTAATACACGCTAAATCTGGTGATAATGTTAAGAATGAACGATCAAACTCATCAGCCTCAACTACCGAAACTTCTGTTCCATTTAAAATCAAATTAGAATTATAATTCTCACTAATACCACCCAAAAAAGCAGTTAATGGCACATTACACACATTCATTAAATGCCCTAAAATACTTGTTGTTGTCGTTTTTCCATGAGTTCCGGCTACCGCTAAACAAAAGGTGTTCTGAGTAATTAAACCTAAAGTTTGAGCACGTTTTAAAACATTAAATCCATGATTTTTAAAATAACCCAACTCCTCATTATCCGCTGGAACAGCGGGAGTATAAACCACTAATGTGTTTTCAATATTTTGAAATACAGGTTTAATATTTTCAATAGCATCTTTAAAATGAACTTCAATACCTAAATCTTGCAAACCATCAGTAATTTCTGTTTGGGTTTTATCGTAACCTGCTACATTTTTATCATTCGCATGAAAATAACGCGCCAAAGCACTCATGCCTATGCCACCAATGCCAATAAAAAAGATGTTATGTATGTCTTTTAAATTCATTAACTTTCTTTCAGAAGTTTTTCTACTTCGTCTGCTATATCCTTTGTCGCATTTACTAATGCTAGTTTTTTTATATTACCCCCTAGTTCTTTTTGTTTTTCTGGCGAAGCCACAAGCTGTGAAAACTTATTTTCAAAATCTGCATCTAAATCTTCTTCTTTAATTATCATAGCTGCATCTTGATTTACAACAGACATGGCATTTTTAGTCTGATGATCTTCCGCAACATTTGGAGATGGAATAAAAATCACAGGCTTACCTACAATACATAGCTCTGAAACTGAACTTGCACCTGCTCTAGAAATTACTATATCTGCCGCCGCATAAGCAAAATCCATATTGTTTATAAACTCAAACACTTGTACATTATTCGTGTTGTTATAGATTTTATATTGCTGATAATACAGTTTACCACACTGCCATATAATTTGAATATTCTGGGTGTCAAGGAAATCTAATTCTTTTTCTATCAATTGATTTATCCTTCTAGAACCAAGACTACCACCTATAACCAAAAGTGTATACTTAGCATGCTTGAGATCGAAAAAATTCTTAGCTTCTACCGTTTTAGTTTCAATATCTAACAAGCCTTGGCGTACAGGGTTACCTGTTTTAATAATTTTCCCTACTGGAAAAAACCGCTCTAAACCATCATAAGCTACACATATCTTTTTAGCTTTTCTTGACAACAGTTTATTTGTAATTCCAGGATAAGAATTTTGTTCTTGAATTAATGTTGGAATATTATTTGAAGCAGCTACTTTTAATAATGGTCCACTCGCGAAACCACCAGTGCCTATAGCCACATTAGGCCTAAAAGATTTTATGATTTTACGAGCATTCCAAAGGCTACTAATAACCTTAAAAGGAAAAGTTAAATTTCTCAAAGTTAGTTTACGCTGAATACCAGAAATCCACAATCCTTTGATATTAAAACCGGCTTGGGGCACTTTTTCCATTTCCATTCTATCCTTAGCACCTACAAATAAAAATTGAGCATCGGGAAAACGAGATTTTAATTCGTTCGCAATGGCGATTGCGGGATAGATATGACCTCCTGTTCCTCCTCCAGACAATATGATTTTATATTTACTCATTTAAATAGTTTCAGAAAGAATTTCTAAAGGATTTTCTTCACTTATTTCTTTTTCTTTTATTTCTTCTCGTTTAGCGCTAACACTCAATATGATCCCTATAGCTAAACAAGTCATCCAAATAGAAGTACCTCCACTACTTATTAGTGGCAATGTTTGCCCTGTAACTGGAAACAACTCAACAGCCACAGCCATATTAATTAATGCTTGAAACACAATAGGAAGCCCAACACCTAGAACCAGAAGCTTGCCAAAAATGGTGTCAGATTTCTGAGACACAATGACGATTCTAAATAGTAACCACAGGTATAAAGTCATAATCACAAACCCGCCAATTAAACCATACTCTTCAATAATTATAGCAAAAATGAAATCTGATGATGATTGCGGCAAAAAATTCTTCTGCATACTTTTACCAGGACCAACACCTTGAATACCTCCTGTAGCGATAGCAATTTTCGCTTTTTCTATTTGATAATCAGCCTCAGTGTCTTCAGGATTAGAAAAACTTTCAATTCTACCCATCCAAGTATCAACCCTATTTGGCATAGCATCAGGAAAAGCTTTAGCTGCCAAAACAAATAGTGTTAAAACTAAAATCCCTGAACCTATAATCACAGCTAAATAGCGCAAAGGATATCCTCCTAGAAAAACGAGCATAACCACCATTAAAAACATAATTGCTGATGTTGAAAAATTTGCTGGAAGAATAAGAATCAACACCAAAAACACAGGTACCCAAAGCGGTAAAATTGACGCTTTAAATGTTATAATTTCGTCCTTCATTTTCGACATATATCTTGCTACATAAACCATTAAGACAACAGCTGCTAAAGTTGATGTTTGAAAAGACATACCAACAAAAGGAATCTGTATCCACCTACTAGCATTAGCCCCATCAATAGTTTTACCTTGAAGAATGGTTAATCCTAACAGTACAAGCACAAAGGGAATCATTATTAATGACAACCCTTTGAAATATCTGTATGGAATTTTATGTACACCATAAATAATTGCAAAACCCAAAACCAAATGCACAAAATGTTTTACAAAAAACGCAAAAGTACTACTACCCGCTCCTTTATAAGCTAAGTTACTTGCCGCACTATAAACCGGAAGAAATGACAGAATTGCCAATAGCGCCACTATTGCCCAAATTAACCTGTCTCCTTTTATGTTTTTAAATAGTGTTTGCACTTAATATTTAATTTTACAGATTTCTTACAGCATCTTTAAATTGACGTCCTCGATCTTCATAATTTTCAAACAAATCAAAACTCGCACATGCAGGAGACAACAACACATTATCACCAGCATCGGCGACTTTATATGCTATTTTTACTGCTTCACTCATAAACTGCGTTTCAATTATAACATCGACCATATTTCCAAACGCATTCATTAATTTTTCATTGTCAACACCTAAACAAATAATGGCTTTTACCTTTTCATTTATAAAAGGAAATAACTCTTCATAATTATTACCCTTATCAACGCCACCAACAATCCACACCGTTGGTGCATCCATACTTTCTAAAGCATAATATGTTGCATTAACATTTGTTGCTTTTGAATCGTTTATATACTGTACTTTGTTAATTTTAAGCACTTGCTCTAAACGATGCTCAACACCTTGAAAATTCTCTAAACTTTCTCTAATGGTTTGTTTTCTAATTTTTAATAAATGCGCCACAGTAGAAGCTGCCATTGCATTTTTGATGTTGTGCTTTCCTTCTAATGTAAGTTTTGATGTTGGCATAATTATTTGATTATTGTTTACTGTTAGTTTAATATTTTCTTTATCTAAATACGCACCGTTTTCAATAGGTTTTACTATTGAAAATGGTAATAACGTGGATTGAACTGGGTGATTTTTTAAATGATTAACAATGACTTCATCGTCAGCATCATAAATCAAATAATCCTCTTTTGTTTGATTCATAGCAATTCTGAATTTAGAATGGATATAATTTTCAAATTTGTAATCATATCTATCTAAATGGTCTGGAGTAATGTTTAGCAAAACAGCAATATTTGGTTTAAAATCAATGATATCATCTAACTGAAAACTGCTTATTTCCAAAACATAATTTGAAAAACCTTCTTCTAAAACCTGTTTAGCAAAACTATCTCCAATGTTTCCTGCCAAGCCCACATTTAATTCTTGTTTTAAAATGTGATGTGTTAGGCATGCTGTGGTTGTTTTACCGTTACTTCCTGTTATTCCAATAATTGTAGCATCGGTATATTTTGCGGCAAATTCAATTTCAGAAACTATCGGAATATCTCTTTCACGAATTCCCTTTACTAAATCTACTTTATCAGGAATTCCAGGGCTTTTCATGACGATATCAGCATTCAGAATTTTAGACTCAGTATGCGTTTCATCTTCCCATTCAATCTCATTATGTATAAGAACTTGTTTGTAGTTTTCTTTTATTTTTCCTTTATCGGAAACAAAAACCTCGTATCCTTTTGCTCTCCCTAAAAGCGCAGTTCCAACCCCACTTTCTCCACCACCAAGAATAACTAGCCTTTTCATCTATCTAATTTTCAATGTCACAATAGAAAGAATAGCCAGCAATATGCCTACAATCCAGAATCGTGTAACTATTTTACTCTCGTGATATCCTGCTTTTTGGTAATGATGATGCAACGGCGCCATTTTAAATATGCGACGCCCTTCTCCATATTTCTTTTTGGTGTACTTAAACCAACTAACCTGCATAACTACCGATAAATTTTCGGCTAAGAATATGCCACACAAGACAGGAATCAACCATTCCTTTCTTACTGCTATTGCAATTACTGCTATAATTCCACCTATAGTCAGACTTCCCGTATCTCCCATAAAAACTTGAGCAGGAAAAGCGTTATACCATAAAAACCCAATTAAAGCTCCAACAAATGCAGCGATGTATATTGTGATTTCTTCAACCCTCGGGATGTACATAATATTCAAGTACTCCGAGAAAATAATATTACCCGAAACCCAAGCAAAAATCCCCAAAGTGAGTACTATAATTGCTGAAGTCCCTGCAGCTAAACCATCTATTCCATCTGTTAAATTAGCCCCGTTAGATACTGCTGTTATAATAAAAATAGCTACCAAAATAAAGATAACCCACGCATACTTTTCAAGGCTTGGACTTATCCATGTAATTACTTTGGCATAGTCAAACTCGTTACCTTTTACAAAAGGAATAGTAGTTTTTGTTGATTTAGCTTCATCCTGAAATAATTTTGAAGCCTCTATATCTGGATTTTCAGCTAACAAAACACGCTGCTGTTCAATGGGTAATTTTTCTTTCATCGTAACATCTTGATGAAAAAACAGTGTCGCCCCAACAATAATTCCTAAGCCAACTTGTCCCAATACTTTAAAGCGTCCTTTTAGCCCTTCCTTATCATTTTTAAATTTTTTAATATAATCATCTATAAATCCGATGGTTCCCATCCAAAACGTTGTTACTATCAAAAGGATGATATATATGTTCTCCAATTTTGCCAATAACAACACGGGAATCAAAGTGGCCAAAATGATAATGATACCACCCATAGTCGGCGTACCTGTTTTCTCTTTCTGCCCTTCAAGCCCTAAATCTCTAACAGTTTCTCCTACTTGCTGTTTTAATAAAAAACGAATAATTCTTTTACCATATATGGTAGAAATTAACAGTGACAAAATCATAGCCAGAGCTGCTCTGAAGGTTAAAAAACCAAAAAGTGTAGCTCCCGGAAACTGAAACTCTTTCTCTAAATATTCAAATAGGTAATACAGCATATTATTTTTGCAATTGTTTTAAAAGTTCTTTTACTATTTTTAAATCATCAAAATCAAATCGTTCTCCTTTAATTTCTTGATAGGTTTCATGCCCCTTTCCTGCTATTAAAATGATATCATTTGGTTGCGCTATTTGGCAAGCTGCTTTAATAGCCTGTTTTCGATCTTCAATAGTTAATGTTTTTTTGAAATTTTGAGGCTCAACACCGCTTTCAATCTCGCTTAAAACATCTTCAGGTTTTTCACTTCTTGGATTATCACTTGTAAAAATCACCTTGGTGCTTAATGCTGAAGCAATATGCCCCATTTTAGGACGCTTGGTTTTATCTCTGTCGCCACCACAACCAACAACGGTAATAAGTTCTTCGTTTTTGGTACGGATACTGTTAATAGTTTCTAACACATTTTTTAATGCATCGGGTGTGTGTGCATAATCAATAATAGCAGTGATTTTCTCATCTGAAACCACATACTGAAAACGCCCGCTCACACTTTCTAAATCGCTTATCAACCTAAGTATTTCTACTTTTTCGAGCCCTAATAATTCCGCAGTAGCGTAAATGGATAAAACATTATAAGCGTTAAAATTCCCAATAAGCCTTGTCCAAACTTCATTATCATCCACCTTCAATAACAAACCCCCAAATTGGTTTTCTAAAATTTGAGTTTTATAATCTGCATATTGCTTTAAGGCATAAGTATATTTTTTTGCTTTGGTATTTTGAAGCATGACCGAGCCATTTTTATCATCTACATTTACTAAGGCAAAAGCTTCACTAGAAAGTTCGTCAAAAAACTTCTTTTTAACATCCCTGTATTCTGCGAATGTTTTATGATAATCTAAATGATCATGAGATAGGTTAGTAAAAATTCCGCCTTCAAAATGCAAACCCTCGGTTCTATATTGATGAATACCATGAGAACTAACTTCCATAAAGCAAAATTCGACACCTTCAGCATTCATTTCACTCAAATATTTGTTGATTGTTAATGAATCTGGAGTAGTATGCGTCGCTTTATATTCAGTTTCATCAACCATGATTTTTACAGTAGACAATAACCCAACTTTATAACCAGCTTTTTTAAACAACTGATACAACAAACTTGTTACCGTAGTTTTACCATTTGTTCCTGTAACCCCAACAAGCCTTATGTTTTTTGATGGATTTTCATAAAAATTTGAAGCTATAATAGCCAGTGCTTTATTAGAATTATCTACTTCAACATAAGTAACATTATCGTCCAATTTTTTTGGTAAACTTTCGCAAACCACACTTGTGGCTCCTTTTTTTATAGCTGTCTCAATGTAATCATGACCATCGGCCACTAAACCGCGAATGGCAACAAATAAATGATCTTTTTCAATTTTTCTAGAATCAAAATTAACGGCATACACATTTATACTTGTACTACCAACCACCGCATTTAAAGTAACCTTATACAATATGTCCTTTAATGCTATCATGATGCTTTTAAAACTACGGTTTGATTATTTTTAAGTTTTGTGTTTTTATTTACAGACTGCCCTCTAATAATCCCTCTTCCATCCAATTTCACTCTAACATCAACCTGCATATTTTCTAATAAAACCAATGCATCCATAGCTGGCATACCTACTAGATTTGGCATAATGGTTTTATACGTTTGAGCCGTTTTATAAAAACTTTCATATTCGTTTTCAACCGCCCCTATTTCAACTTCTAAAGACTCAATTTCATCTATAAGAGGTGTATCTGTATATATTTTTTGAGCAACTCTTTTAAATACAGGACCTGAAACATCCGCACCATAATAACCCACACTTTTATCGGGCTCATGAATTACTACAATACATGAGTATTTAGGGTTTTCTGCAGGAAAATAACCAGCAAAAGACGATATGTAGTTTAATTTTTCTTTATCACGATAATCTTTTTGACAGGTTCCTGTTTTTCCAGCCATTGAAAAGTTTTTAGAATACAATCTATGCCCTGTTCCATGTTTCTTTTCAACCACATTCTTAAGTAATGCTTGTAACTTTGAAATGGTTTCTTTTGAACAGATTTGCTTATTAATAACCTCCCTTTCAAAAGGCTCAATAACCTTATCAAACTCTTTTACTTCTCTTAAGAACCTTGGCTTAACCATAACACCATCATTCGCCACAGCATTATAAAATGTAAGGGTTTGCAAAGGCGTAAATGACACACCGTAACCGTAAGCCATCCATTGTAATGCAATACCACTCCAACGTCCATTTTTTATTCTTGGATCCGGAATAATTGGTTTTGGCTCTCCTATAATTGGTAAATCCAAATCATTATTCAGATTCATATCATACAACCTATCAACAAACTTTTCAGGTTGCTTTCTATAAGCTTGATCAATGGCTTTTACAATACCTGTATTTGAAGATATTTCGAATGCTTCAGACACTGAAATTTTTCCATAACCACCATGTTTTGAATCACGAACTTTTTTTCCATAGAAGCTTAAAATTCCTTTTTCTGTATCTACGACATCACTTGTATCCACTACTTTATCTTCAAAAGCTGCGGCGAGTGCCATAAGTTTAAATGTAGAACCCGATTCATGACTTTCACCAACCGCATAATTTAAACGCTCATAATAGTGTCCGTTTTTATTTCTTCCTAAATTTGAAATGGCACGAATTTCTCCAGTTTTAGTTTCCATAACCACTACACAACCATGGTCCGCTTTATATTTTTCTAATTGCGCTAGCAAAGCATGATGCGCTATATCTTGTATGTTGACGTCAATTGTGGTGTAAACATCATAACCATCTTTAGGCTCAATTTCATTAGCATCACTTAAAGGCTTCCACTGCCCTTTTCCTATTTGTTGTTTTTTACGCTGCCCATCAACGCCGCGCAAATACTTTATTCCAAAAGCCCCATCAATTCCTGGTCTGGTTACATTTCCTTTATCATCAATACGCTCATAACCAATGGTTCTCTGTGCAATACCACCCATAGGATGCTCACGCTTAGTCGTTTGCTCCACAATTAAACCGCCTTTAAAAGCCCCTAGGCTTAATAATGGAAAGTTTCTTAATCGGATGTAATCTGAATACCCAATATTTCTTGCCAATAAATAATACCTGTTTTTATTAGCACGAGCGCTTCTAATATCCTTTTCAAGTTCGTTTGAAGGTTTACCAGAATATTTTGATAATGAATCGCAAAAAGATTTTAAATATTTTTCAAATGTTTTATTTGAAGATGTTAAAGCGTCTAAGCGAATATCATATTTAGGAATTGAAGTTGCCAACAAGTTCCCATTTACAGAATACACATTACCTCTATTAGCAGGAATTATAACATTTTTTACAACACGCTCCGTTGCTTTTGCCCTATAAACATCACCCTGAAGAAACTGAATGCTTAACAATTTAAACACTACAGCAAGCCCGAAGATGAACATACATCCAGCTATAAAATACAAACGGTTTAATATGTTTTTCTCGTTTACTGCCAAGGTTGGGTTTTCAATTTTGTCGTTTAACTTTTATTTTTTTTGGCGGAATTACTGAAGGCGCCAACCCTTTATATCTCATTCCTGTTATCACTTGCGATTCCATTTTAAGCCTCATCAGCTTTGAACGTGCATCAACAAAAGCAGATCGCATTTCTTTAACTTCATTTTTTAATCGTGCAATTTCATATACCTTCTTATCTGCACTATGCGAACTTGCAATCATTATAATAGCTAGTCCTGAAATAAAAAGAATGAATCGCCAGTTTCTAAATGAATCATCACTAACTAAAAAAGTCCCCTTTAGTATGTTATAGATATTTTTCTTCATCTATAATTTCTCAGCAATTCTAAGTTTCGCACTTCTTGCTCTATTGTTTGTTTTTATTTCTGTCGCCGTAGGCACAATTAATCCGTTTACTTTTTTTAGTGGAACCTCAAAATTTCCGAACATATCACGCTCTGGCTCTCCTTCAAACATGCCATTTCTAATAAAACGCTTAACTAACCTATCTTCGAGAGAGTGATAGGATATAAGACTTAATCGACCACCAACTTTTAAAGTTTCTGGAGTTTGCAATAAAAACTCCTTTAAAACCTCAATTTCTTGATTTACTTCTATTCTAATCGCTTGATAAATTTGAGCTAATACTTTATTTTCATAACGAGATGGCAAAAATTTTCTTAATACTGTTTTTAACTGTTCGCTAGTAATTATAGGCTCTGTTTCCCTGAACTCAACAATTAATCTGGCCATTGCAGGAGCTGCGCGCAACTCGCCATATTGCAAAAACACTTGTTTTAATTGCTCTTCTTCATATTCATTAACAACATGAAAGGCAGATAGCTTATTATCTTGATTCATACGCATATCCAAATCTGCTTCAAATCGCGTAGAAAATCCTCGTTCAGCAACATCGAATTGATGCGAAGACACACCAAAATCTGCAAGTATCCCATCTACTTCTTTTACACCATGAAATCTCAAAAAGCGTTTAACAAATCTGAAATTTTCATGAATCAACGTAAACCTTTCATCGTAAATTGTATTTTTAAGAGCGTCCGAATCTTGATCAAATGCAAAAAGTTTGCCTTTATCACCAAGTCGTTTTAATATTTCTTTACTGTGACCACCACCACCAAACGTAACATCAACATAAACACCATCAGGATGTATATTCAACCCGTCAACGGATTCTTTTAGCAGTACTGGATTATGATATTCCATGGTCATCATCGTCTTGTCCCATTACCTCTTCAGCTAAATCTGCAAAATCATCAGATGCATCATCAATAGCTTGTTCATATAAATCTTTATCCCAAATTTCAATAATATTGATCGCCGAAGCCACTACAATATTTTTTGAAATGTTTGCAAAAACAGTTAAATCTTTTGGTATTAATAATCTACCATTCACATCAACCTCAACCATTTTAGCACCAGCAGTAAACCTTCTAATGAAATCGTTATTCTTTTTTTTAAACTTGTTCAGCTTATTCATTTTCTGCATCAAAACTTGCCATTCACTCATTGGATAGAGCTCTAAGCATTTTTGAAACACCGAACGACGCAACACAAATCCATCTTGTAAAACTGCAGATAGTTGCTTTTTGATGGAAGCAGGCATCATTAATCTGCCTTTAGCATCAACTTTACAATCGTATGTCCCTGTTATTAAATCCAATGCGGTTTACTGAGTTTTAAACGTTTAAGTTCCAAATATATTGAAAAATATCCCACATTATACCACTTAATACCACTTTGTTAATAAATATTCGATTTCGCATGATTTTTATCGGACTTTCAAATCTACTAAGCCACACCACATCTATCTCATCTCTAATTTGAAGTATATATTCTTTGAAAATTTAAATTGTTAACATTTCTGTTATTAAATATCAAAAATTAGAATTCATATTTTTGCTCGAAAACAATTATTGTAGTGGAAATATGAATGAAATACCTATATTTGTTTTTATCGAATGTTTGACTAACTGATTAATGACGCACCGTTTAAAAAAAGAAAAAAATTATAGCTATATTGAAGCAGGTGAAGGCACACCTATTATAGTGTTACATGGCCTTATGGGAGGCTTAAGCAACTTTGATGCTGTGATTGATTTTTTCAGCAAAAAAGACTACAAAGTACTTATCCCTGAACTCCCTATTTATACCAAATCCTTACTTAAAACTAACGTAAAGCATTTTGCAAAATACTTGCATGACTTTATTGATTTTAAAGGATTTAAAGAGGTTATAATCCTTGGAAACTCCTTAGGCGGTCATATTGGTTTGTACCACACAAAAATGTACCCCGAAACTGTTAAAGCACTTATTATCACCGGAAGCTCTGGCTTATATGAAAATGCTATGGGCGGAGGATACACTAAACGTAGCGATTATGAGGTGATTAAAAAGAAAGCACAAGAAGTTTTTTACGATCCCGCGATAGCAACAAAAGCCATTGTAGACGAAGTTTACGACACTGTAAACGATCGTAATAAACTTATAAAAACTTTAGCGATAGCAAAAAGTGCAATTAGGCATAATATGTCTAAAGATTTACCAAACATAAAAATACCAACCTGTATAATTTGGGGAAAAAACGATGGTGTTACACCTCCAGAAGTTGCTATAGAATTCAATAACTTATTACCCGAATCAGAGTTATTTTGGATTGATAGGTGCGGTCATGCAGCTATGATGGAACATCCTGATGAATTCAACAAGATACTTGATGCTTGGTTGCAAAAAGGAGGGTATTAAACCTCTCTTTTAAATCCTACTTTTATTTAAAATTTAAAGTTCAATTAACTAGATTCTTGCCTTCTCAAGAATATCAAATTATGAAAATAAAATCTGCCGAATTTATTATTAGCAACTCTGATGTTACTAAATGCCCAAAAAGTAGATTACCGGAATATGCATTTATAGGAAGAAGTAATGTTGGAAAATCTTCTTTAATCAACATGCTAACTAGCAGAAAAAGTTTAGCCAAAACCTCTGGAAGACCAGGTAAAACGCAGCTAATAAATCATTTTTTAATAAACAAAAGCTGGCACCTAGTAGATTTACCAGGTTATGGCTATGCACGTGTTTCAAAAAGTTCAAAAAAAGTATTTCAAAAATTCATAACACAATATTTTGGCTTGCGCGAACAACTGGTTACTGCATTTGTACTGGTGGATATTAGACACAAACCACAACCTGTAGATTTAGAGTTTATGCAATGGCTTGGAGAAAACAGCATTCCGTTCTCCATCATTTTCACAAAAGCTGATAAACTAAAGCCTAAAGCTATTGAAAACTATGTTGAAGACTACAAAGCTATTCTTTTAGAAACCTGGGAAGATGTACCTAATTACTTTATAACTTCATCATCAAAAGACATCGGGAAAGATGATGTTTTAGGCTATATTGATTCGTTGAATGAGAATATGGAACTGGATTTAAATTAACACATACTCTAGATTGTGACCACCTTAAATTTGTCATAAATATTTAAAAACTCCATTTGACCACCGATAAAGCTCATTAAAACGAAACTTTATCTTTGCCTTGAAGCCTCTTCGAGCCTATGAACAAAATAATGATATTTTTATTTATAATTTTATCAAACAATTTGCTTTTTAGTCAAAGTAATGTTTCTATTTCTAATAAATTGAAAGAACAGACTCTAGATAGAATTGATAGTCTCACTAAAAAATTAAATTTAAAAGGAAGAGACATTATCCAAGTCCAAACAGTTTTCAGTGTGGATAAGGGCGGAAACATTTCTAACATTTATGCTAGAGGACCTTATAAATTATTCGAAGAAAAAGCACACAAAAGAGAAAGAATTTAAAAGAAATACTAGCTAAATCAAATTACAACACTAGTTGCTCCATTTTGGATCTAACCAAAGGACCTTGTAAGTGCATTACTTCTGAATTTCCTCTCACATACAAAACCACAGTATTATTACAGATATTCCAAGGTCAATTTTTTACATCCAATGCATCTCTTAGAGCGTTCCCAATCAACATAAACGCCATAACCAAGCTCATTATACAAAGCCCTGGTATAATGGCTAAATAAGGCTTACCAAGTATAATATAATTGTAGTGATCTTTAATCATGGCACCCCAACTTGCCATAGGTGGTTGTGCGCCAATACCCAAAAAGCTCAATCCACTTTCTATTAAAATAGCTGCTGCAAAATTAGCTGCAGAAATGACGATAACAGGCGCCATAATATTTGGTAAAATATGTTTGGTAATAATTCTAAAGTCGTTAAACCCTAAAGCCCTTGCTGCTGTAACATATTGCATTTCTTTGGCGCTTATTATTTGTCCACGCACTACCCTAGCAACTTCCACCCACATGGTTAAACCCACTGCTATAAAAACTTGCCAAAAGCCTTTACCTAAAGCCAATGTAATAGCAATAACTAATAACAGTGTTGGAATGGACCAGGTTACATTGATAATCCACATAATTATAGCATCTACTTTTCCGCCAAAATAACCAGCAATACTTCCCATAAATATGCCAATTAACAGCGATATCATCACTGCTACAAAACCTATAAAAAAGGATATTCTTGCCCCCACTAAAACACGACTTATTAAATCGCGTCCGTATTTATCTGTTCCAAAGAGAAAGCTTTTTTCTTGTATAAAATCTTTTGGTGAGTTATTTGGAAATGCGCTGCGCTTGATTGTTTTTTCTGCACCTTCCAACCCATCAGAGGCGTATTCTTTATAAATTAAAACAGTATCTTTAATTTCAAATGCTGAAATTGGAATTTCGGTATCTGTATTTTTCTTTCCAAAGAATAGCCTGTCAAAACCACTTTGATTTACTTTGATTTTTGAAGGTATTGTCAGCATCGTTACCTTAAATCCTGGTCTTTTTGAGTGAATTGCCAAATGCATTTGGTTTGCATATTGTGAATCATCAGGCGCAAATACATAAGCAAAAACAGAAACCAATCCAACCAAAACTATAAAATAGAAACTGAAAACGCCCCAAAAGTCTTTTTTAAACTTTTGGAGCGCTAATTGTTTTAGTGAGTTTGATTTATGACTCATAAACGTTTTTAATTCTGTACTGTTGAAGCAACTTTTTTAATAGGGTATGCCGTTTTCAAATCTTCTAACACATTAAGTGCTTCTTCTATGTAAACATCTTTACTTAAACTTTCGTGCCAACGCACACGTTTTTCTTCTAAGTCTGTTGTATCTTGAGCAATAAGCTCTTTTTCGAAACTAGTAGAATCAAAAGTTAAATTTGTATTATAATTTGAAATTGCTTCATACTTTTTTGACTCAAGCTCATTCGTATCAATTTGCGCTTTATATGTTTCGTAATTCAGAGAGTAAACCGTTTCATCAATTTTACTTTTAACCCATTTTGCGTTTTGCTCAATAAGCTTTAACTGCTCATTACTACTCATACGTAGTCTGCTATTTTCAATGGTAGCATCGTAATCAAAATAAGACTCCCAAGGCGTGTATTCAGCTGCATCAATTTCATCATAAGGTAATGGATTTTCTTTATCCTTTTCACCTACATCAATAAAACTAAAACGACCTGGAACCTTAATATCACTTTTTACACCTTCTAATTGTACTGAACCTCCATTGATTCTATAATACTTCTGTCTTGTTAGCGCCAATGCCCCTAAATCTCCGCTCGTGTTATTTCTTAACATATTATTTAAATTAATAACATTTTGCACCGTTCCTTTTCCATAAGTTTGTTTACTACCTATAATAATAGCACGCTTATAATCTTGCATTGCAGCTGCCATAATCTCGGAAGCTGATGCAGAAATTTCATTAACTAAAATTACTAAAGGACCATTCCAAACAATAGATTTATCTCTATCCTTCAAGACCTCTTTAGGCTCACCTGTTGAACGCACTTGAACAATAGGCCCATCTTTAATAAACAACCCTGCCATATCAACAACTGTTGGTAATGATCCGCCACCATTATTACGCAAGTCTAACACCAAACCTTCCATTCCTTCATCCTTTAAACGCTCTATTTCACTTTTCACATCTTTAGCTGCGTTAATATTTTTATAGTCATTAAAATCAACGTAAAATGCTGGTAAATTTATAACTCCGAATTTTTTACCTTCCTTTTCAACTACTGATGATTTTGCATACGTATCAAATACCTCAACTATATCTCTTGTAATCGTAATATCCTTTAAAGTACCATCAACTTTTTTTACAGTAAGCGTAACTTTTGTTCCTTTCGGGCCTTTTATGTATTTAATAGCGTCGTTAATCCGCATACCTACAATATCAACAGCATATTCCTCGTCTTCTTGCTTCACTTTTAAAATAAGATCTTCAACTTCAAGCTCTTTATTTCTCCAAGCTGGACCTCCAGAAATTAATTCTACAATTTTAATATAATCCATACGCTTTTGAAGTCTCGCCCCAATACCTTCTAATTTTCCTGACATACGCGTATCGAAATCTTCTTTTCCTTTTGGTGCTAGATAATACGTATGTGGATCAAACTCTTCTACAATCGTATTCACATATAATGCAAACCAATCATCACGTCTTTGGTCATCTATATAATCTTCAAAATATATATTTATTGACCTTAAAGTGGCTTCACGAGCTTCTTTTTCTATTTGCTCGTTTGGTTTCCTCATGTATAACGGATCTTTCTCTTTAGTTCTTTTTTCTTCATCCAAAATATCATCATAATTAGAAAGTGTAGAGAATTTTAATTGTTTTCTCCAACGCTCTTTCATATCTCTTTTGCTTTTTGCAAAATCACTATTCTCATAATTTGTATCAAAACTTTCATCAATCGAATAATCAAAAGGCTTGGACAATATGTCTTTATAAATGCTTTTAGACTCTTCAATTCGACTTATGAAACGTTCGTATACAACATTAAAAAATGTAATATCGCTAACTTTAAGTTGGTCATCAATTGTGAGTTTATATTTTTCAAAATCCTTGTAATCAGATTCATAAAAATAACGTTTTACAGGATCAATGACTTCAATAAAATCTGAAAACAATTCTTCGGAAAAAGCGTCATCGATGGCAATAGGATCAAAATGACCTTGCTCTATTACAAAAGTAATAATCTGAATTAGCAATTTATCCTTGTCTGGATTACTGAATTTTTTTGATGTAAAACTGCAAGATGCAAATGCCAGTAATAACAAGAGCGATAGTACTTTATAATTTACTTTCATAATTTTTTTCATATGTTAATCTTTTTTGCTTCTAGAAAGCACAGCATATTTTTCACTAAAATAAAGAAAAAACCATGCCAAGAAAGGTAATCGCTACTAATTTTTTGTTAAACCAAAGAAATTGAGGGTTTACTGACGAAATTATGTATTTTAGCTATGATTTTTAATACTAAAATGAGCAAAAAACCACTTATACTTGTAACAAATGATGACGGCATTAATGCCCCAGGAATCAGAGCTTTGATTACTGTCATGAATACTATTGGAGATGTTGTTGTTGTGGCTCCAGATAGCCCACAAAGCGGTATGGGGCACGCCATTACTTTAAATGCAACTTTATATTCCAAAGAAGTTCATTTAGATAACGGTCCTCAAAAAGAATTTAGTTGTTCTGGAACACCCGCTGATTGTGTTAAACTTGCCATAAGAGAAATGCTAGACAGAACTCCAGACCTTTGCGTTTCGGGAATTAATCATGGCTCAAACGCCTCAATAAACGTAATTTACTCAGGAACTATGAGTGCCGCAATTGAAGCTGGTATTGAAGGCATTCCTGCTATTGGGTTTTCTTTATTAGATTACAGTTGGGACGCCAATTTTGAAGCTTCAAAACCTATTGTAAAAAAGATCACAGAACATGTTTTACAGCATGGTTTACCAAATGGCGTTGTATTGAATGTTAATATACCCAATATTCCAGCAGAACAAATAAAAGGCATTAAAATTTGCAGACAAGCTAAAGCTAATTGGGTTGAGGAATTTGACAAACGCAAAACCCCTCAAGGACAAGATTATTATTGGCTTACGGGTAAGTTTGTCAATTTAGATGGCGGTAAAGATACTGATGAATGGGCACTTGAAAATGGATATGTATCATTGGTTCCTGCACAATTTGATTTAACCGCGCATCATTTTATAAAAGATTTAAATAATTGGAATTTATAACTAGAGAGATGCTGAAACAAATTCAGCACATTCAAATTCAGCGTAAATGAAAAAAGATATTTTTACAGGTATGTTTGTTGGTTTAATGGCGAATGCTATTGGTTTATTTTTAGCAGCTAATTTTTTAGGTAGAGGTGATGATTTCATGGTCGTTATTGAAGCTGCAGCTAAAGAAGGTTTTCTAGGAAAACTTATTAGCCTAGGAGCTATATTAAACCTAATCGCCTTTTTTATTTTTATAAAGAAAAAGCAAGACTATCGTGCAAGGGGTGTTTTATTAATAACTGTTTTTATTGCTGTTTTTACTTTTGTTTTTAAACTCTTCTAAATGAAGTACTACATTATAGCTGGAGAAGCATCGGGCGATTTACATGGTTCAAACCTAATGAAAGCATTAAAAAAAATAGATTCAAATGCTGATATAAGATTTTGGGGTGGCGATCTTATGCATGCTGCTGGCGGTACCTTAGTAAAGCACTATAAAGAACGTGCTTTTATGGGCTTTATTGAAGTAATAATGAATCTCAATAAAATTTTTAAAGACATAACTTTTTGTAAAAAAGATATGTCAAATTTCAATCCTGATGTTGTTGTTTTTATAGATAATTCTGGTTTTAATTTGCGTATTGCAAAGTGGGCGAAACAACAAAGTTTCAGAACACATTATTACATTTCGCCGCAAGTTTGGGCATCAAGAGCTAGCAGAGTTAAAGCTATTAAGCGAGATATTGATGCTATGTATGTTATCTTGCCTTTTGTAGAACCATTTTACAAAAAACATGGTTATGACGTCACCTTTGTTGGACATCCATTAATCGACGCCATAGCCAATAGAGAGAAAGTTGATGAGTTTGAATTTAGAGACGAGTACAAATTAGGAGACAAACCAATCATTGCTTTGCTACCTGGAAGTAGAAAACAAGAAATAAAAAAAATGCTTTCTGTGATGTTAAGTTTAGTTGATCATTATCCAAATCATCAATTTGTTATAGCAGGCGCACCTAGTCAGGATTATAGTTTTTACGAACCTTTTATAAATTCTCATAACGTAAAATTCATTTCCAATAAAACGTACGATTTATTAAGTATTTCCAGCGGAGCATTAGTAACATCTGGAACAGCTACGTTGGAAACTGCTCTTTTTAAAGTACCGCAAGTGGTTTGCTATAAAGGAAGTACTATTTCATATCAAATTGCGAAACGAATAATAACTTTAAAATTTATATCGTTAGTGAATCTAGTTATTGACAGAGAAGTTGTTACTGAACTTATACAAAATGACTTTAATAAAAAACGACTTAGACAAGAGTTGGATAAAATTTTAAGTTCTGAAACTCGTAAAAGGCTATTTTTAGATTATTACGAATTAGAAAAAACATTGGGAGGCAAAGGTGCAAGTGAAAAAACTGCTAAATTGATTTACGAGTCCATCAAACCTTAACTTTTAGATGAAAAAAATACTATTAATACTTCTTTTAATCATTAGCTTTAGCGGTTGTAAATCTTCAAAACGCACTAAAAAAAGGACAACCTCATCTACTGAAATTGTTACCAAAAAAAACATAAATAAAAATAGAAAAGCAGTTTCTTCTGGAACATCTTCTAACAAATCTAAAGCAGATTATATCATAGATTACGCTAAGCAGTTTGAAGGCATCCGTTATAAATGGGGAGGCACAACAAAATCTGGCATGGACTGCTCTGGTTTAGTATTCGAGTCATTTAAATCTTATCATATTTTACTTCCAAGGATTTCAAGGGACATGGCAAAAAAGGGAACTAAAATTCAACTCAAAAAAGCTCTTAAAGGCGATTTACTGTTTTTTAAAACTGGAAATAGAAGAAACTCCATAAACCATGTAGGTTTAATTGTTGATATTATAGACGACGATATCAATTTTATTCATGCCACAACAGGTAAAGGCGTAATCATATCAGTTCTTAACGAAACGTATTGGTTAAAAGCATTTCATGAAGCTCGCAGAATTTTATAAGAGATTTTTATATCTTACATAGGCATGAAATTACTCAATTTTACAATAATAAAATTAACTATTTGCCTCATTCTCGGCATCATCATTGGCTATTTTACAAGTATTCCGCTTCATGCTATAATTATATCAACAGCCTTACTTTTGCTGGTTTTGTTAATTTTCTACTTAATCGCTAGAAAACAATTTATTAAATCTATTTGGTTTGGAATTTTAGCATTTTTTGTGATGACTTCTGTTGGTATTTTAACAACATATTTTCATAACCAAGAAAACTTCTCAAATCACTATACTCATATTATTTCAACAGAAAGCGACAGCCTAAAGACGATTAAATTTAGAATTCGGGAAGTTTTAAAACCGGGTAATTATTATGACAAATATGTTATAAATCTTTTAGAGATTGATAGCAAAAATACGTCAGGAAAAACACTTTTAAACATTCAAAAAGACACATTACACGCTCCTTTAATAGTCGATAACGCTTATGCTAGCAGAATAGAGTTTAGAGATTTAACACACCCGTTAAACCCTCATCAATTTGATTACAAAAACTATTTAAAGAAAAAATATATTTACCATCAGCTTTTTATAAAAAATGAATCATTATTAGCTATCGAATCTAATACAATGACGATTTTTGGTGTTGCTGATTATATTAGAAAACATATCAACAAAAAGTTAAAAGGATATGATTTTAAACCTGATGAACTTACTATTATTAATGCCCTTTTATTGGGGCAGCGTCAAGATATAAGTGAAGAAGTTTATACTAGTTATACCAATGCAGGAGCCATACATATCCTAGCTGTTTCCGGTCTACACGTAGGTGTTATTCTTTTAATTCTGAGTTTTATTTTTAAACCTTTGGAGCGTTTTAAACATGGCAAACTCATTAAAACCATACTGCTAGTTAGTATTTTATGGAGCTTTGCATTAATTGCTGGTTTATCAGCCTCAGTTACTCGAGCTGTTACTATGTTTAGTATTGTAGCTATCGCTTTAAATCTTAAAAGGCCAACAAATATTTATAATACTTTAGCCATAAGCATGTTTATTATTTTGCTTTTTAAACCCCTATTTATATTTGATGTCGGTTTTCAATTAAGTTATTTAGCGGTTTTTGCTATTGTAGCTATCGATCCATTTTTATATGGTCTTTGGCGACCCAAAAATAAAGTTCTTAATTTTTATTGGCATACCTTCACCGTCACTATTTCTGCACAATTTGGAATTATACCTGTCAGTTTATTTTACTTTCATCAGTTTCCAGGCCTATTCTTTATATCGAATTTGATTATTATTCCTTTTTTAGGAGTTATATTAGGACTTGGTGTTTTGGTTATTCTCTTAGCCGTTTTAAATATTTTACCTCAATTTGGAGCTGATATATATGGATACATAATAAGTTTAATGAATAGTTTTGTGGCTTGGGTTTCGAAACAAGAAGCTTTCTTATTGAAAGACATTTCTTTTAGCCTTCTATATGTAATAGTTTCTTATGTCTTTATAGTCACTTTTATTCGACTTCTATTCAAAAGAAATTATTCAAACTTAAAACTACTTTTAATAGCCATACTTATTGTTCAAGGTGTTCTTATCTACAATGAATTCAGCAAACCTTCAAATGAATTTATTGTGTTCCATAAAAGTAGATATAGCCTATTAGGAAACACTTTTAACAATAAAATTGTAGTGGCAAGCGATTTTGATAGTATTGTAAAATCAAAAAATAAGATTATAAATAATTACGTGGTTGGAAATGACATTAATATTATTGAAGAGCGAGCTATTTCTTCATTCTACATGCTAAACAGAAAACACCTTTTAGTCATTGATAGCTTAGGGATATACAATATAAAGACTCTCAAACCCGAATTTGTATTGCTTAGGCAATCGCCAAAAATAAATTTAAATCGATTGATTGATTCACTAAAACCAAAACAAATTATTGCCGATGGCAGTAATTACAAATCGTATATAGAACGTTGGGAACATATTTGCAGGAAAAGAAAAATCCCGTTTCACCAAACTAGTAAAAAGGGAGCTTATATAATAGATTATTAAAACCTTCTATATTGTTTTTTTAACAATATTATTTGCGACTTCTAGCCATTTAATTGCACCTCCTTTAACATAACCTGTTTTACCAAGATTATTTAAATTCATTTTTCCGTCTGGCATTTTTTCAGGGTTTACAAAATATACTGAAGGATAACCTCTTACTTTGAACATCGCTTGTAATTGAGCGTTTTGCGCCTTAATTATTTCTTCTTGTGCTGTTCTTCTTGGAAAGTCCAACTCTACTAAAACCATATCCTTAGACCACTTTTCAAAATCAGAAGTTTTAAAAACTTCATTTTGCAATTTTATACACCATCCACACCAATCTGAGCCCGTGAAAAATAGCATTACTTTTTTATCTTCTTTAACCGCAATTTCTATTGCTTCATTAATATCGGTATGCCAAGTCAATTTTTCTTGAGCTGAAGCATTAGCCGAAATTAAGGCGGATAAAAATAAGATGAATATTATTTTTTTCATGTGCGTATTTTTTTGAGCAACTAGTCTTTGAACTCAGACTTAAACGCTCTGAAGTACTCGTTAAATTTTTCTTGAGTGTCAAGTATCTTATGATCGTCTTTTTTAAACATTTTTAAATAGAGTTCAATTTGCGATGGTGTTTTGTAACCTGTTAAAGGAAAAATTAAATTCGCCTTTTCATCTAAAAAAACGATTGTTGGATATGCTTGAATTTTAAAAAAGCGAGACAACTCATGAGCAGAATTTCTTCTATTTGCTAAGGCTGGATTATAATTAGGGTTAGAAAATTCTTGCCCATTAAAATTAATCATTTCGTCACCTTCAGCATTAAACTTTACGGCGTAATAATGTTCATTTACATAATCTACTACTTCTTTCTTTTGAAACGTATTTTTATCTAGCATTTTACATGGGCCACACCAATTGGTATAAGCATCCATCATAATCTTCTTTGGCTCTTTATTTTGGAGATCAACAGCTTCTTCTAGAGTAATCCAATTTATCTTTTGCGCTAAAGCATTAAAACTCATAAAAGCCATCGCTAAAATTAAAAGTATAGTCTTCTTCATAATAAACTAAGTTGCAAAAGTTGTTCCGAACTTACAAAAAATGCTCCTAATTAGGAGCATTTTGAATATTTTTTAACTATTTATTCGATTAACGAACACCGTGCATTAACTTTTTAAGTAGAGGATGTAACATTAACGAGACAAGGCCTAAGCCTATTGGTATGAGTGTGAAAATCAAAAAGAAAAAAGAAAGCCCATGCTCATTCGTTATCTTTTCAATGTCCCCACCTACATAATGCGCCAACTTATTACCAATAGCTATTGCTAAATAATAAACTCCAAACATAAAAGCTATCATACGAGCCGGAATTAATTTACTTAAATAAGATAATCCCATTGGAGATAAACACATTTCGCCTAACGTATGAAACAAATAAGCCAATACTAACCATGCCATGCTTAAACTTGCAGTTTGAGCCCCAGCAACAACATCTTTAGCTCCAAAAGCTAAAAACCCAAAACCAAGTCCTAAAAGCAAAAGTCCAAGAAAATACTTCACGGATGCCGGCGGATTGTATTTACTATCCCACCACTTTGTGAACAAAGGAGCGAAAATTATAATGAATAAAGAATTTAATATCGCGAACCATGTAATTGGAACTTCCGTTTCTGTGGATTGAAATTCAATATATACCTTGTATAAAACAATGACCCAAACAATAACAAAACTGAACCCTAAGATAATATTGGATAAACCAATTCTATTAAAAGTCTTTCTGAACAAACTCAACAAAACATAAGTAATAACACCCAAAGGTACTATCGTGACAATCAAATCAACTATCTTAAAAGTTGTGGCGGCATTACCTTCTAAAATTCTATTGGTAAAATCTCTGGTATATATTGGTAAAGACCCTGCTGCTTGCTCAAAAGCTGCCCAGAAAAAAATAGTAAATAACGAGAAAATTGTAAAAGCAATCATTCGATCACGCTCAATAGCTACATATCTAGGTATTCTTATTATTAAAAGTAGAATAAACGCAATGGATGCCAAAAGCGCAAAAAACAACGAATCCGTTAATCCTGCAACCGTAAAATTAAAAGTTTGAATATCACCAATTTTACTAAGTGGATCATTAATTATAAAAATTATTGCCGACACCGTAAATACGCCAATTAATAAATAATCAAGTAGTGAAAAATGATTAAGCTTAACTGTTGTTTTAGAAGTATCATCCGACACTCCTGTATTCTCCAAATCATCTTTTACTTTAATTGGTTTATCTCCAAGGCTTCCAAAAAGTGGTTGAGCATAATAAAACTGAAGCATTCCCAATAACATAAAAATACCAGCCAAACCAAAACCAAAGCTCCAACCAATCTTTTCACCGACCCATCCACAAAGCATTATGCCAATAAATGCACCAGCATTTACGCCCATGTAAAATATATTATAGGCACCATCCTTCTTCTCATCATGTCCTTCATACATTTTAGAAATAATAGAAGTCATATTGGGTTTAAAAAACCCGTTTCCTACTATTAAAAATGCAATACCAATATATAAAAAAGTAGGGGTTTCAACAGCCATAGAGGCGTGGCCTAAAGTCATAAGTAGCGCACCAATAACCACAGCCATTCGATAACCAATTTTATTATCTGCTAACCATCCACCTAATAATGGTGTTAAATAAACCAACATGGCGTAAGTACCTAAAAGTGACAATGCAGCTGATGAACTCCATTCCCAACCAGGATTATCACCTAAAAGGGATCCTGTTAAAAATATTACCAATATGGCTCGCATACCGTAATATGAAAAACGTTCCCACATTTCTGTAAAAAAGAGAACAAACAACCCTGAAGGGTGTCCTAATACTTTATCTTTAAAAAATTGATCAGTTGTGTTACTTGACATATCTTATTAATTTTAATTATCTGCTAATTCAAAACCTTCTGCTTCGTCATGTATTATATGCTCATCATCTTCAGCGCCGTGAGTCAACACTTCCAATTTCTTTCGTAAAAGCATTACTAAGCCTCCAAAAATAATACAAAAAATAGCTATTCCTGTAAAGATTGTGTATTCACCTAGGCTTTCCGAAGCCTCACCAAGTAAACCAGCTAATTTATTACCAAAACCTGTCATAGCAAAATAAACCCCCATCATTAAAGAAGCATATTTTAGAGGAGCTAATTTTGTTATATATGATAAAGCAACAGGAGAAATACATAATTCTCCTATAGTATGAAATAAATAAGCTAAAACTAACCAATACATTGCTGAAGACCCATTACTTTCATATTGTCCAGCTGCTGCAGTCATAAAAAAGAACCCAGCTCCCATAATCATTAATCCCAAGATCATTTTAAATAGTGATGTTGCTACTTTCCCTTTCAGTTTTCTACTCGCCCAAAAAGCGGCCACGCTAGTCCCTAAAAAAATAATAAACATAGCATTTAATGACTGAAACCATGAAGCTGGAACTTCATTCCCTATAAAAGGTAAAGAAAAAGATAACAGCCTATTTGTTTTTTCGGACGCATAAATATTCATTAATCCACCAGCCTGTTCAAATGCTCCCCAAAACACAATCACTAATAAAAACGATATAAATAATACAACAACTCTATCCTTTTCTATTTTAGTCAAAGGCTTTTTCATAGCGGCCTTTTCTTCTTCATTTACAGAGGCACCTAAAAAATTACCAACATATTTTAAATGTTTCTGACCTAAGACGTATTGTATTAATCCTAAGGCCATACCTATGCCAGCCAAACCAAATCCGTAATGCCATCCATAAACTTCGCCTACTGTACCAACAATCAAACTTGACAAAAATGCTCCAACATTAATACCTATATAAAAAATTGTAAAGCCTTTATCTCTTCTTATGTCTCCTTGTGCATATAAACCCCCAACCATAGTTGAAATATTTGGTTTTAGCATACCAACACCAGCAATAATTAAACCTAATCCTGTGTAAAAAGCCCACATTTGCTCAATGGCCAAAATGCTATGACCAGCGACCAAAAGGATGCCACCATAAAGTACAGATTTCTTTTGCCCTAGAAATTTATCTGCAATCCACCCACCAGGAATAGACATAACATATACAAGCATCGTGTACCATCCATACAAGGCTAAAGCTTCGCCATTCGTCCATCCCAAACCAGCATTAGTATCTGATGTGCTTTGTACTAAATATAAAACCAGTATTGCACGCATTCCATAATAAGAAAATCGCTCCCACATCTCTGTAAAAAACAGAACATACAATCCTACTGGATGTCCGAATAACTCTTTTTGTTTCATTGTAGCTGAATTTGCCATATATATAATTTTGGTTAGTTTTTATCCTTTAATTTGATACACTTTAGCATCACCTTCCTTTTGAATTTTATCACCTAATGTTTCATGAATAAAGTTTGTCATTTTTTTATATAAATGAAGTCTTGTATTACCTCCATAAATACCATGATTTTTATCAGGATAAACCGCCCAATCAAACTGTTTATCTGCTTGAATTAAAGCTTCTGCTAAACGCATGGTATTTTGTAAATGTACGTTATCGTCACTAGAACCATGAACTAATAGAAAATCTCCTTTTAATTTATTTACATGATTTAGCGGAGAGTTTTCATCATAACCACTTTCATTTTCCTGTGGTGTTGCCATATAGCGTTCTGTATAAATTGTATCATAAAAACGCCAGCTACTTACGGGCGCTACCGCCACTGCCATATTAAACACCTCATTCCCTTTAAACAAGCAGTTACTACTCATAAAACCACCATAACTCCATCCCCAAATTCCAATTCTGCTTGCATCAATATATGGTAATTCTCCTAATTGTTTTGCAGCAGCTATTTGATCTTCAACTTCATATTTACCCAACTCATTTTGAGTTACCTTCTTAAAATCGGCACCTTTAAAACCTGTTCCTCTTCCATCAACACAAGCAACCATATAGCCTTTTTGCGCTAAGTGTTGATACCAATAATCGTTGGCACCATTCCATCGGTTAGCCACTTGCTGTGAACCTGGGCCAGAATACTGATACATTAGTAATGGATATATTTTAGATGCATCAAAGTTTGCAGGCTTAATCATCCACATATTTAAATCATTACCATTAACATTAATAGTGCTGAACTCTTTTTTAGATATTTTATAATTAGAAAGTGTTTGAGCCAACTTATCGTTATCCTTAATGCTTTTTATCAAATCTCCTGATTCTGAACTATTCAAAGTATATTCAGGAGGTGTTGTAGCACTTGAAAACGTGTTTATAAAAAATGAAAAATCGGCACTAAAAGAAGCATTATTTGTACCTTCGCTTTTAGTAAGCCGTTTTTTGTTTCGTCCGTTAAGTTTTATAGAATACACATCTCTATTTATCGAACCATTTTCAACAGATTGATAAAAAATAGTATCGTCTTTTTCGTCATAACCATAGTAATTCGTGACTTCCCAATTTCCTTTTGTAACCTGATTAATCAAGTCTCCTTTTTTATCATAATGATAAATGTGGTTGTAACCATCTTTCTCACTGGTCCAAATAAAACTATGATCTTTTAAAAATGTTAGGTTATCAGTTACATCAACATAGGCTTTATCTCTTTCTGCTAACACCAAATTTGAAATGTTTGTTTTAGCATTTATCATCCATAAATCTAATTCGTTTTGATGCCTATTCATATATTGGGCACTCAAAACATCAGGGTTATTTGTCCATTCAATTCTAGGTATATAAAAATCTTTATAAGCTTTATCAACCTTAACTTCATCCGTCTCTTTCGTCTTCATATTATAAATATGAAGTGATATTTCCGAGTTTGCTTCTCCAGCCTTAGGGTATTTAAAAACTTGTTGTGTTTGATAAAGTTCTGTACCGTAAACGTCCATTGAAAACTCAGGAACATTTGTTTCATCAAATCGAATAAAAGCAATTTTATTGCTATCTACATTCCAATCAAAAGCTCGAACAAAACCAAATTCTTCTTCATAAACCCAGTCAGTTACTCCATTAATTATTTTATTTTTCTCACCATCAGAAGTAATTTGAGTGATTTCATTAGAATTAAAATCTTTTACATAAAGATTATTACCTTTCACAAAGGCAACTTTTTTTCCATCGGGAGAAAAGGTAGGTTCCTGAATTTTTTCTTCAGAAATTAAATCTAAAGAAGCATTTTTAACATTATATATGTAATAGTTCCCTAAGGCTGAACGTCTATATATAGCCTCTTCTTTAGTTGCCAAAATAACTTTTTTCTCGTCTTTACTAAATGTATAATCAGAAAAATAAGGTATGCCTTCAAGTTTTTCAGAACTCACTAAAGTTTCAACCTTTTTTAAAGTTTTATAATCATAAATATCAATAGATGTGTTTTTTGTTTCCCTATCAAAATTTAAAACAGAATATTGCTGACCATTTTTCATGGAATGCAATACATCCATTCGCTCTGTTCTAAACGTTCCATCTTTCCAAATATCTTCGAGTGTGATTTCTTTAGTTTGAGCCGATAAAATAGTTGTTATGAATAGACAAACGTATAGGAATAATTTCATGTGTTTATTTAAACTGTTCTTAAAAAGTTGATTAAGGCTCTAAAGCCTATATATCATTAAAAAAATAGTCAATTATGGGCGTTTTGTCAAAAAAAGTATTTATTCCATAATATGATGTCAAGTTTACTAAAAATTATGCAAAAAACCTCTATTATTAACACTTAAATCATTCGGTTTATCGCAAGTATTCAATATTCATACCAAGAGTAGTATCTTTGCACTGCTAATTTGTATACTATGAGTAAATCTATTGCTGGCTTTTCTAAATTATCTAAATCAAAAAAAATTGATTGGATTGTTGATACTTATTTTTCAAATGCAGAAGATGCTAAGGCTATTTTAAAACAATATTGGAACTCTAATGATAAGCTTCAACAATTACATGATGAGTTTATAGAAAATACGATAACCAATTATTATTTACCGCTTGGTGTAGCTCCTAATTTTTTAATAAATGACAGGCTATACACCATTCCTATGGCAATTGAGGAAAGCTCCGTTGTTGCTGCAGCAAGCAAAGCAGCTAAGTTTTGGTTGGATAGAGGTGGCTTTAAAACCAAAGTAATTTCTACCACCAAGATTGGACAGGTTCATTTTATGTACAAAGGCGACTTTGAAAAATTAAAACAATTTTTTAATCATGTAAAGCCAAAACTGACTACAGATACTGAAGCTATCACTAAGAATATGAAAAAGCGTGGTGGTGGTATTCTTGATATTGAATTACGGGATAAAACATCAGATATAGATAGCTACTATCAACTACATGCTTCTTTTGAAACTTTAGACGCTATGGGCGCTAATTTTATAAATTCATGTTTAGAACAATTTGCAAAGACGTTTAAAAACGAGGCCTTATCATTTGATTTGTTTTCTGAAGGCGAAAAGCGAATTAATATCGTTATGAGCATTCTCTCTAATTACGTGCCAGATTGTTTGGTTCGTGCAGAAGTGAGTTGCACTGTTGAAGAGTTAAGTGATAATAATATAATTTCTGGTAAAGCTTTAGCTGATAAATTTTTACAAGCCGTAAATATTGCTGAAGTTGAACCATACCGAGCCGTAACCCATAACAAAGGCATTATGAATGGTATCGATGCTGTTGTTTTAGCCACAGGAAACGATTTTAGAGCAGTTGAAGCTGGTGTTCATGCTTATGCTTCAAGACACGGGAGTTATAGCAGTTTAACACATGCCAAAGTTGAAGATGGTGTGTTTACCTTTTGGATGGAAATCCCTCTAGCCCTAGGAACCGTTGGCGGACTTACTGGACTACATCCCTTGGTGAAATTAGCTTTGGAATTACTACATAATCCATCAGCTAGAGAGCTTATGCAAATTGTCGCTGTTGCAGGATTAGCTCAAAATTTCGCTGCATTACGTTCATTGACTACAACAGGAATTCAACAAGGACACATGAAAATGCATTTGATGAATATATTAAATCAGTTTGAAGCGAATAATATCGAAAAGCAAACTTTAACCGAACATTTTAAAAGTAATACGGTAACACATAGTGCAGTAATTGAGGCGTTAAACGAACTAAGGGTTTCAAGTGAAAAGTAAAAAATTTTACAGTCATGGAAAACTTCTTCTTTCTGGAGAATACGTAGTACTTGATGGTGCTCTATCACTGGCTATTCCAACAAAATACGGACAGTCGTTAATCGTTGAACAGACGGAAAAACTTATATTAAACTGGAAAAGTTTTGATGAAAATAAAACCGTTTGGTTTCAAAATGAATTTGAAATAGATCCTGATAATGATTTGAGGCAAGTTCATGAGGATAGCATCTCAAAACGATTAATTCAAATCTTAAATGCTACGAAAGGTTTAAACTCAGAGTTCTTAAATGAAAAGTATGGTTTTAAAATTGAGACACGCTTAGAGTTTCCAAAAAACTGGGGTTTAGGCACGTCATCTACCCTAATAAACAATATAGCGCAATGGACACATGTTGATGCCTTTAAACTATTAGAAAAAACTTTTGGTGGCAGTGGATATGACATAGCTTGCGCCCAAAACAATACGCCAATAACCTATCAAATAGAAGACAAAAAGCCTTTAGTTAAAACGGTCGATTTCTCGCCTTCATTTAAAGACCAACTTTATTTCGTGCATTTAAACAAAAAACAAAATAGTCGAGATGGCATAAAACATTACAATAAAAATAAAGAAAATGCGCAATATGCTATTGAGGCTATCAATAGGATCACTTTGGAAATGATTAATTCTAAAACATTAGAACACTTTCAAAGCTTAATGGTTCAACATGAAACTATCATATCTAAAATAACTAAACAAACACCTGTTAAAGATCTCTTATTTAAAGATTTCGATGGTGCGATAAAAAGCCTTGGAGCGTGGGGAGGTGATTTTATAATGGTTGCCTCAAAAAACAACCCAAGTCAATATTTCAAAGACAGAGGTTATGAAACCGTAATTCCTTATTCAATTATGGCGCTATAAAATCCAATAAAAAAAGCCTCGATAAACGAGGCTTTTTTTATTATATGTTTGCGATTTTTATTGCACTTGAGTTGCAGCTCTATTATCTTCAATTTCAGAAGCTTCTTTTAAAGCGTTATACAATTTAGTATTAACAGAACTTGCTTTTTCTTGTTCAACTCTATTAGCAGCAGCCTGATAGCTGTCTAGCTCCACCGCTGGAGTAACTTTAGTAACTTGTACCATATAAACTCCCTTAGCACCTTCAATCAATTCTGATGTTTCACCTTCATTTAATCCAAATGCAGTTCCAGTAAGAATTGGCTCCCGACCTGCTCCAGAAATAGTTGGGTTTTTCATATTAATACCGGCAGCAGTTCTAACATTAGTTTTTTCAGCAGCAGCCAAATCTTCTAAAGTAGTAGCAGAAACTCTATCCATAATAATTTTAGCTTTCTTTTCTTTTCTGATAATAGGTAATACTTTAGCAGTTGCATCGTCAGCAGACATTAACCCAGCTTTATGCTTTGCGACTAATTGTGCAATTACATATCCATTAGGAATATTAAAACGTTTAATAGCACCAACTTCAACATCTTCTTCAAACGTCCAACGTACAATTGGTCTTTGATTTCCAACACCAGGAATATTTTCATCTAAAACCTTTATACCATTAACAGGTCTTAATGTGTATTTGTTATCTGTTGCAAGCACGCTAAAATCTCCTTTTCCTGCATTAATTTCAAAATTTGAAGCATCCCTAAATACTTTATCTGTAGTTGCTTCAGATGGCTCAATCTTTCTAGAAATAGTTCCTACCTGAATTGCTTTTGTTTTATTCTTCTGTCCTTCAACTTCTATAATATGGAATCCGAATACCGTTTTAACAACACCTAAATCACCTGTTTTTCCTTCAAATTCAAAATCATTAAATTCAGGTACCATTGTGTTGTATGCATGCCAATCGTAGCGCCCTTCTTTAGCGACACTTCCTTGATCAGATGAAAACCCCTTAACGAATTCAGGGAATTTTGAACGATTCTTTTTTAATAATGTTAATAAACTATCCGCAGTTACTTTAGCTTCTACTTCAGTTTGTACTACATCCGGTCCCGCACTTTGAGCCCCTGTAAAAGGAATTAAAATGTGTCTTACTTTAGCAGAATCTGGTATTTGTTTAACAGCTATCAATTTAGTGACTTTAAAAGATCCATTATGTTTGTATGGACCATAAACTTCACCTTCATTTAAATTGTAAATAGCATCGGCTGCTTCTGTTGGTAAACTTGATTTAAAAACAAAACGCTCATCAAATTTTATATCTGAGGCAGAGATTGAATTTATATACTCTTCATTATTTTTTACCTTAGAGAAAGCAACAATAGTATCTTTTCTTCCTCTATCATCAACAAACCTGCCGTTAACATAAGTTTCTAATTCAATTTTAATTGCATTCTCATCTTCTACAGATGCCGCTTCTTTAAATTCAACAAAACGAATATCCCTTGAAGCGTCCACCTTGTATTGATTCTTGTTTTTGCTTATATAACTTGTAATATCTGATTTCGAAACATCTACAATACTATCTGGAATTAAAGAATAGGCAACTTGCACATATTTAATATCTACTTTATTACCTTCTAATTCATGATCTAATTTACCTTCTGCAAGCGTACCCGTTAAGCCAGCCTTAACCATATTAAAATAGTTTTGGTTTAAAGCATTTGAAGCCACTTGATTTTCATAATTAACCCAACTAGCAAAACCTTCTGGTGATGTTTCTTTTAAATTAGCTATATATTCATTCATTTTATTTTCATCAAATAGACCTGCCTCGTTTAAAAAATTCTGGTTAGTAGCTAATGACGTTTTAAGCAAATCTCTCATTTGATCTTTCTCAACAGAAATTTCAAGTTCATCAAACTGAGTTTCCATAACAGCTTGTCTCACTTCTTGCTCCCAAACTCTATTCATTACTTGCGTGTTGGTAGCACTTGGCCCCATCTGTCTTTGCAGCTGCTCTACCTTTTGCATAAAGTACTCACGAGTAATATCTTTTCCATTTATGGTTGCAACAATATTTTGCGACTTAGAAGTAAGTGCATCACTGTTTTTAAACAAATCTGCTAATACAAAAGAGAATAGCGCTAATGCTATAATTAGTATTAAGAATAGTGAACGTTGTCTTATCTTATTTAAAACTGCCATTTGTAAATTAAATTTTTAAAATCTGTTGTTGGAATTGCTTGTTTAATTTGATGTCAATTGCAATAAACTGACAAAAATATCGTGCGCGAAAATACCATTTTCTATTCAATAATAAAAGTAGAATTATGTATTTTAATCTTCTTGTAACACTTTAATTTCTACCATATCAATTTTTGTGTTTGATACTTCTAAAATTGTAAATTGAAAGTTCTCTATTTTCACAATATCGTTTTGATCAGGAATCTCCTCGGTATGATTAACAACAAGACCTCCAAGGGTTTCATAATTTTCACTATCAGGAAGATTAATTTTGTAGGTTTCATTGATATAATCAACTTCTAACCGTGCAGAAAACTTATAGGTATCTTTCTCTAAAGTTTCCTCAATTAAATCTACTGAATCATGCTCATCCTCAATCTCACCAAATAACTCTTCAACAATATCTTCAACGGTCATGATACCAGAAGTTCCTCCATATTCATCTAATACTACCGCTATACTTCTGCGCTTTTTAGTAAGTACATTTAGTACATCTTTAATAAGCACCGTTTCGGGAACAAACTCAACTAATGTTAACATAGACTTAATAGTTTTTGTCTTTTTAAACAACTCAAAAGAGTGTACATAACCCAAAATATCGTCTACAGTATCTTTATATACTAAGATTTTAGTTCTACCCGTTTCTGTAAACAAAGCATTTAGTGATTTTACTGAATCTGAAATTTCGACAGCAATAATTTCGGTTCGAGGAATCATTACTTCGCGTGCTTTTACTTCAGAAAATTCCAGAGCATTTTGAAAAATTTGTATCTCAGTATCTACATCATCTTGTTCCTCTACAGATTCCATTTGCTCACTTATATAATTACCAAGTTCCACTTTAGTGAATGCTAACTGAATTTGATCGCCTTCAGTTTTAAAGAATACTTTAAGCACAAAATCAGAAATCCAGATTACAAAATCAGAAATAAAAGTAAAAAGCACATAAAACACATACGCAGGAACTGCTAAAGCTTTAATCAAAGTGTTCGAATATATTTGAAAAAATACTTTTGGTAAAAACTCTGCGGTTATTAAAATCACAAATGTTGATATTATGGTTTGAGATAACAAACTTAAATCTGTAAACAAATAATCTAGAAAAGGGTAAGATGTTGGTAGCATCGATTGAAACCAATTAACCAATAAATCACCCATAAAAAACCCATAAATAACCAATGCTATATTATTACCAATAAGCATTGTGGTTATAAACTTTGAAGGTTTTGTGGTAATCTTAGTTAAAGCTTTCGCAAGAATACCATCTTGCTTTTTTTCAATTTCAATATGGATTTTATTTGAAGACACATAAGCAATCTCCATCCCAGAGAAGAACGCTGAGAGTATTAATGACGCAACTATAATGATAACATAAATGCTCATTTATTTTGAATTGCCTCTGTTTTCAAATTTTCTACTAAACTTTTTTCTGAAGAAATATATAAATATGGCCAAAGCAGCTAATCCAAGTGAAATATAGGCACCATTGGTACCATCACCCCATTTTGAGATACCATCATATATAAATAATATTGCAAATACTATATAAGCGTATTGGAAAATGTTAGAAAATTTCATCGTTAAATATTTAGGAGCAAAGATACTTAAAATTGAGAAAGGTAATTTTGATTAATTAAAATTAATCTTCCAGAGTAATAATACCAGTTACTTCAAGTACTTCAGCATTTGTGAACTTAGAATTTGAATCAAAACCATTACCATTTATAAGATCTTGATCGGTTTTAAAACTTACAGGTTTATTAGTATATAGCCATTCTTTTTCCTGATCGTAGAATAATTGATCGGTTTTTAAAACTCTATTGTCATGAGTGGTGATTACAACATTATCCTGCATGTCAATCAAATCAGTATTATTATAAACATAAGCATTGTCTGCTACTACCGTACTTTTTTTATTATCCTTATCATAAATATATAGTATAACGCCATCTGTAAACTCATAAAAGGGAAAGTCTCTATTAGAATAATCTAACATTTTAGTACTAATCAAATTAGCAGAAACTCTTCCTGAGTCGGTGTATTTTACGTTAATATTATAATCAACACCAATAGGTTCATTTTCAGAAATGCCTATTTTTTGCACTTGTTTAAAACTATCATTACATGAAAAAAACATAGTCACAATAAATATTGTGACTATGTTTAATATATTATATGTAACTTTTTTGTTCATTAAATACTTGGCACCGTTACAGAAGCTCCAATCCAACAACCTATTTTAATGGTTTGACCAGCTCTTCCTGAGCTAAATATCTCAGATTTTTGTGGTGCTTTTGCATTGTAATTTGCAACAGATTTTGCAGCATTTTTCTTTTGAGTAGGGTCAACACGAGCTGCTTTTCTAGCCTCGGCTGCTGCTAACCAATATACTGCTCTTTTATCAAAATTACTTTGCCCACAATTATTAGCGCTTTTAGCGTACATCGTTGCAATTGACAGGTATGGACGTCCATTTGACGGGTTTAACTTTAGAGCCTGTCTAAAGAAACCTCTTGCTTGACCATAACTACCTCTAGCCTTCAATTTTAAACCTATTCTGTTATTAAGCTTAGATTTTTTAAAGTTATCTGTTTCTAATGAAATAGCTTGTTTGTAAAATGATATAGCCTCATTAGACTTACCTTCTTTATCTTTTAAGATACCTAAATAGTAAGCTGAATTAGCAGAAGGGCTCAATTCATGATAAGCATTTACTAACTTAAAAAATAACGGATCACCAGTACAATCTTTTTCAGACATTTTACCTGCAGCTCTTTGTAACCAAATCGCATTATTTCTGTTTTCTTCAAAATCTTTTTGATATAAAGGAATAAGGTTTTCACAGTTTGCTCTATTACCTAATTTACCATCAATACTGCCAGAGATTTGATCGTAAGCTTTCAAATAACTTTCGTAATATCTCTTATATTTTCCTTCTTTCTTAGTTAAAGCTGTTCCTGCATCTACTTTTTCAATAATTTTATTAAGCTTTTCAGAGTAGTTCTTAACTTCATCTTCTACTTTCTCAACAATATCATCATATTTATTAAATAAATCTGCTGCAGGTTTTTTACCAGCATCATACAAATCAACCATTAAAGAAAAATAAGTATATAAACTTTTAGGATTTGTAAACGTATCTTTATCTAATTTATAAGCAGCATCAAAACACTCAAATAATTCGTCATTAGTTTTACCCAGCTCTTTTTTATTGTCATATAATAACTGACAAGCTTGTGCAGCATATTCTCCCTTAGGAGTTTTACTTGCAAAATGCTCTCCTCTTTGTTCCCATAGCTTTAAAAGATCGTTAATAAAAGCTACTTTATCAGCGCCAGTTGCTTTATCTATTTTATACTCTAAAATCTTTTCACCATCTACATAAATAGCGTTATTAAACTTAGGACACTTATTTCTAACGGCCATCCAAGGCTCATAAGCTGCATCATAGTTTTTTGCTTTTGTATATTCATGGAATATGGAAAGCTTAGTCATACACTCTTCATCTTGTTGAGAAAAACCAAAATTTAACCCAATAAATAAAAAAGCTAGTAATAATGTAATTTTTGATTTCATGATAATATTTTTGTGCTGTTAGTCATACTTCCTTTTATTAAACCATCTATCATTCAAAGATAAACTTAATTGGAAATTAATAAAATTCTCTTGTATTAAATTGCTGTTTTTAGTTCCTCTCTTGCCTATTTCGAAACCAAAATTAGCGTTAGAAAATAATCTTGCATCTCCAACTGGTATACCTACTCCAAAAGATATGCCAAACTCTTTAATTGATTCACTATTTATATTTAACCCCGTTTCTTCCATCCTAACACCCGCTCTATAAACCATTCGTTTCCAGTATCCTGAAAAAGAATTATATTGAGGAATATAAAAACCACCTAATGAAAAAGAATAAGCATCTTCATAAGATGTATCATTACTAAATAATTCGTTTGAAAATTTACTCGTCTTTAAAAAAGTAGTTTCTACACCAACAAACCATTTTCTTGGCTCACCAATACCTGCACCAATTGAAAACTTAGAAGGCAATACTAAATCTGTTTCTTCTAAGCCAATAGCCTCTAAATCTGTTTCAATAGTGTTTCTTTCAAATTCTTGACCATTAGAATTTATTGTAATTGTAGAAATTGACCTTTCATTTTTTGAAGTCAAATCACTTTCAGGATTAAATGTTAAACTAGAAACTAACTCCAGTTTTTCACTTATCATCGTTTTATATGATAACCCAAAATTCAAGTTTAAACCACTTAAATCGGATCTATTATTCTCTCGAGATTGATATTGAGTGGGTACACCATCAGAATATTGATAAGCTACAATACTATTTTTAACATTCCCAAAATTATATTGAAAATCAATTCCAGCCGTTAGTCCTTTAGATAACTGATAACCCAATCCAAAAAAAGCTTTATTAAGACCACCTTCTCCTTCAAACCTATTATCAATATTACCGCTAGAATTTATAGATTCTAATTTATAGCCCACCGAAGTATATGGCAACAAACCAAAACCAAAACCAAACTTGCCTAAAGGAATGTTTATAGCTAAATAATCAAATGATGTTGACGAAGCATTATCACTACTATTGCTGCTTTTTAAACCAGTACTGGTGTAGCTACCTCCAACAGCAAATTTAACAGGTCTACTCTCACCACCCCAAACTGCCAAGTTATCTCCGGCATAAGAAGCGGGATTACGCAAATTAACATGAATACTATCATTATATATACTCAAACCACCCATACTTCTATTCTCTACAGTCCCCTTAAATTTGAGACTTCCAATACCATAAAAAGAATAAGGAGACGTTGTTCCTTGTTGTCCATAACCGTGAATTGCAATTACAGCAATAAAAACTAATACAAGTTTTTTTATCATTCGTTTAAGTTAAATTGTAAAATAAAGTTTAATCCCTCTAAAAGAAAATTAGAATTCGCAAATATGCTACTTTTTAATTGTTTAGACAAGAATTTAGCATCACCTCCTGTTAAAATAACTGTTAAATCTGGATATTTAATTTTATATGCCTCGATAACACCATCAATTTCTTTTAAAACACCATTAATCACTCCAGAGTGTATAGATTCTTCAGTAGATTCTCCAATAATATTCTTTGGCATTTCTGACTCTAATAACGGTAAATTTGAAGTTAAATTATTTAACGATTTATAACGCACACGAATACCTGGTGAAATAGCGCCTCCTAAGTACTCCGTATTAGAAGTTACAAAATCATATGTGATACATGTACCAGCATCAATAATAAGCGTATTTTTGTTAGGAAACTGATTAATAGAACTACAGACTAAAGCAATTCTATCAACGCCTAAGGTTTTAGGTGTTTTATATAGATTTTTAAAAGGTAACTTGGTTTTAGAATCTAAAACTAATAGATCAAAAAGTTTAGCTATAGCATTAACCTCCGCTTTTTTTAGTTTTCCAACCGAAGATATAATAGCTTTTTCAATAGCAGGGTGTTTTTCTTTTAAAGCTTTAATAATAAAAAAAGTATCGTCAAGCTCAACACTTTCTCTGTACTTAAGCTTCTCGCCTTTAAAAACAGCAAGTTTAACAAAAGAATTTCCAACATCTATAATTAAATTCATCTCCATTCCAAAAGCTGTAAATTTACAAAATGAACAACAATAAACAGTCGGAATTGGAGCTATATTATTAATTACAAATGAGTTAATAATACATTATAAAAAATTAAGCAAATCAAAATGAATTTTTGCAACTTTCATTTGGCGAATAACAAAAATGAATATATATTTGCATCCGCTTTGGCGAGGTACCTTAGCTCAGTTGGTAGAGCAATGGACTGAAAATCCATGTGTCCCTGGTTCGATTCCTGGAGGTACCACAAAAACCCTTGTTAATCTTATGATTATCAAGGGTTTTTTGATTTCCTATAAAAACTCAATATCTAAATTCTTTTTTGCTCGTTCAACGGAAATAAAAATCATTTACCTTTAGCTTAAAATAAACACTATATATGAAGTTGAATTTAATTTTATTTTTCTTTTGTACCCTAGTAACAATAAGTTGGGCACAATCACCTAATTTATCAAAGTATAACGAGGAGATTAAAAAAATAGAAGATACCGTCAAATACTTTGAGGTCGAAAAAATCAATGATCAATTTTATATGTTGATCGGTGGCGGAGGTAATGTTGGAGTTTTTGTTTCTGACAAAAACGTCATCATGGTTGACAATAAATATGAAATCATAGAAGAGGTACTTATGTCTTCTCTAAGAGAAATTACCTCGAATCCGATAAAGTACATCATAAACACTCATTACCATCACGACCATTCTGACGGAAATAGAGCTTTTGGGAAAATGGGAGTTCCAATAATTTCACACGAAAATGCAAAAGTTAGAATGCAAAAAGTAACTCAACTATACGGTGGGATTTATGACTTTATAGATGGTTTTGTTCAAGATAAATATCCAACTGAGGCACTTCCTATAATTACATACAACAGTAAACTTACTCTGTCAGAAGATGGTGAAGATATTGAAATGTATAATTTTGGATCTGGGCATACGGACGGTGACTCCATAATATATTTTAAAAACGCAAACATTATGCACACTGGTGATGCCTTCGTCCGATATGGTTATCCTTATGTGGATTTAAACAACGGTGGCTCGATCAAAGGAATTATTGAGGTATTGGGATCTATTGCATCACTGGCAAATGATCAGACCGTTATTATGCCCGGACATGGAAATTTGAGCACCAAACAAGATGTGCTTGACTTAAAAAAGTCGCTAATGAACCTTTACCAAAAAACAGTTCTTGGTTTAGAAAAGGGACTAAGCTACCAAGAAATTGCAGATTCTATTGATGAAACTTTAGCAGCTGACCCTGTCATGCCAGGGGCTGAATTAAGTAAATTGAATTATATTAAGTCAATTGAATTAGAGTTGAACAACTAAGTTTACAACTACTCTTTAAAATCAATTAAGGGATCAACGGGAGGTTTTTCCAAAATCTGTTCCTCTAACTGCTCTACATTCCTAAGCTTGGAAAGCATCATTCGAGAGCGTGTTGTTACTAGGGTTTCTATTTCGTTATTCGCCTCGTTCAGTTTTTTCTGTGCCTTCTCTAGAACTCCACCAAAGGTTGTAAACTCTTTTTTAACAGACGAAAGCACATTCCAAACTTCACTGCTTCGTTTTTGTATTGCAAGTGTTTTAAAGCCCATTTGTAAGCTGTTGAGCATGGCTGCCAAAGTTGTTGGCCCGGTAATTACAATTTTATAGTCTCGTTGCAAGATCGTTATTAAATCGGGCTGACGAACTACTTCGGCAAACAAGCCTTCGACTGGTAAAAACATAATTCCAAAATCAGTGGTATTCGGCGGGTCGATGTACTTGCTTGAAATATCTTTAGCGAAGCGTTTAACCGATTGCACTAATGCTTTTATTGAGGCGTCGATTGCAACGGAATCTCCTGCGTCATATGCGGTTTGGAGACGGATATAATCTTCTTGAGGAAACTTGGCATCAATGGGAAGGTAAACGCCCGAATCGTTGGCATCTTTTCCTGGGAGTTTGATTGCAAACTCAACAAGTGCGTCTGAACCTTTTTTAGTCTTGACGTTAGAATCATATTGCTCTGGAGATAAAATTTGCTCCAAAATATTACCCAACTGTATTTCACCTAAAATTCCGCGAGTCTTCACGTTACTCAACACCTTTTTCAAGTCCCCTACACCCGATGCTAAATGCTGCATTTCACCTAACCCTTTTTGTACCTGAAGCAATTGTTGTGTTACGGTTTCAAAAGATTTTCCAAGACGTTCTTCTAGGGTTTTATGGAGTTTTTCGTCTACCGTTTCGCGCATTTTCTCTAAGCGTAACGCTGTAGTTTTCACCAACTCTTCTTGTGTCAAGTTCATCTGATCAAACTTCTGACGCTGCAACTCATTGAATTCTTTTACGTTTTTAGAAAATGAATCTTGAAACTCTTTGAGGTTAATTTTCAATTCTCCTCGATTTTCTTTTGCAGTAGTATTTAAGGTTTCGTTTAATGAAACCAGTTTAAGCTCCATTTTTTCTGTCAGGCGTTCCAACCCTTGAGTTAATTCTTGTCGGTTATCTTTTAGACTCTTAGAGAATTCTTCACGGTTGATTAGAAACTCGTTTCGAATACTGTACTGAAGAACTTCGTTCAATTCAGAAGGCGTTTGTTGCCCAGATTTCTTTAGAATTAAATACAACACCCCCAAAAGAGAACCCAACGCAGCAACAGCAGTTAAAATAAGCATATAAAAATTTATTGAAAATTAATGATTTATTTCGTTAGAGGAAACAATTGAGAAAACTACTTATCAACCTCTGAGCCAAAAAGTATTTAAAATAAAAAAAGCCCTCCAAGTAATTGGAAAGCTTCTCACTGGTTTTCTACAAACCTCTTGCACTTTCATGCAAGCAACACAACTTCTTTTCTCTGAAGCAGAGTATAATTTATGCTCAAAGATACATATTTCCTTGGAATTTTAATTCCAAAACAAATTATTCATAAACTATTGTTATCATTCTTGCTACACAGGCTGGTTTTCGAACGCCTTTAATCTCGATGGTTACCTTCCAAACAATCTTAAGGCTATTAAATTTTTGATCTTCAGCACTTTCAATATGAACTAGGCCACGCAAAAGCGAGCCTTCTACTACTGGATGAGGAAAACGAACTTCTTCTAATCCGTAATTATAGCCCATTTTGAGGGAAGAAACTACGAGAACGTCGTTTAAGAATTTTGGGATTAAAGCAATTGATAAGAACCCGTGAGCAATGGTTGACTTATACGGTGATTCTAGTTTTGCGCGCTCTTGATCGACATGGATCCATTGGTAATCTTTTGTTGCAGCTGCAAAGTGATCGATCATCTTTTGCTCGACTTGCAACCATGGAGATGGCTCTAGTGTGGTTCCTTGTAGGGTTTTAAATTCGTTGAAATCTTTTAAAATCATTGGGATTTTTGTTTAGGGTTTTGATTTTAGAGTATTACTTGATCATTCAAATTGTTTGAATATGAGATCGTTCATAATGTTAGCATGCATCTCTATATTTTCTTCTGTAAATGGCGATATGCCGTATTCGGCCTCTAATGTCTGTGCAAGAACAAAAAAACTACTGGTTGCTCCAAACATTATGCTCACAAAATTTGCAACAGGTATGGCTTTGAATTCTTCTAAATCTTTACTTGCTGTTATGGGCTTGTGACTGAACCAAACAACGGGCATTAGTAAGTGCTGACTAACAAAATCGTATCGCCAAGACTTCCTCCCCATTTCCTGAAGCAAGATTTTATACATCGACGGAAATTTTGCCATCAAATGTAAATATTGTCTAGTAAAGGCCTTCAACAAAGCAATTCCACTTAAATCACTGTGTTCTTTTTGAACCTCCTCATAACGCTGCATGATCTTTGCCGACAAATGAATGATGGATTGCTTCCAAAGATCTTCTTTATTTTCAAAATGGTAACTAATCAATGGCGTAGTAACACCAACCTTTGATGCGACTTCTTTGAGTTGAGCTCCCTCGTACCCATGATCTGAAAAAACCACTAAAGCAGCCTCCAATAGTACAGTAGTATCTAACTTTTCAGAAGCCACTGGCCTACCTCTTTTTCTTTTAACGTTCAAACTACTCATAAAGAAATCATTGCGTCTTATTTTTAAAAAACATTGGGAATATGAAAATAATGAAATTTATTTGAAATTAAATTGAAATTAAATAAAATTTTCATCATTTTTGTGTCATATACTATTTTAGTATTATTTACATTATACCGCAAATTACTAGAAGTTAACAGAAAAAGAAACTTATTAAAGAAAATATATGAAGATCTTAGTTTGTATAAGCAATGTTCCCGATACCACATCAAAAATAAATTTTGTAGATTCGAATACAAAATTTGATACCCAAGGGGTACAATTCATCATCAATCCAAATGATGAGTTTGGTCTAACTCGCGCTGTTTGGTTACAACAAAAACAGCAAGCCGAAGTAACTGTTTTGACTGTTGGTGATGCCAGTTGCGAACCTACATTACGAAAATGTCTTGCTATTGGTGCAGACAAAGCAATTCGTGTTGATGCAGATCCAACGGATGGTTATTTTGTAGCCAAACAAATCGCTGCGGTTTGCGAAAAAGAATCTTATGACCTGATCATTGCTGGAAGAGAATCTATCGACCACAATGGTGCAATGGTACCCGGTTTAGTTGCCGGAATGTTAGATTATGAATACATCACCAATTGTATTTCTTTAGAAATAGAAAACGATCAAGCAACTGCAGCTCGTGAAATCGATGGTGGAAAAGAAATTGTTACCAGTGGTTTTCCATTAGTAATTGGAGCTCAAAAAGGATTGGTTGAAGAGTCTGACCTCATCATACCCAACATGAGAGGTATTATGCAAGCACGTAAAAAACCTCTTGAGGTCATGGCTGCTAATGATGCAGATGCTTCTTCAACTGTTGTTTCTTTCGACAAACCAGCTCCAAAAGGAGAAGTGAAATTGATTGACGCAGGCGATATTGATACTTTAATCGATTTACTTCACAACGAAGCAAAAGTTATATAACTCTTTTTAAAAACGAAATTATGGCAGTAGTAATATACACAGAAACGGAAAATGGAAGTTTTAAAAAAGTAGCTTTCGAAATTGCATCTTACGGAAAAGCATTAGCTGATCAAACCGGTCAAAAACTTGTTGCAGTTACTTTTAACCAAGAAGACGGAAGTGCCCTAGGCACTTATGGGGTTGATGAAGTAGTCAATGTGACTGGATCTTTCGCCTCTAGTTTTTCTGCAAAAAAATACGCAGCAGCACTTGCTCAAGTTGCTTCTGAAAAAGAAGCATCTTTAGTTGTAGTAAGCTCCAGTGCGAACAGTAAATATTTAGCTCCTTTACTGGCTGTTAAATTATCAGCCACATATACATCCAATGTAGTTGCTCTTCCTGAAAGCATCGAACCACTTACTCTTAAAAGAACCTGTTATACAAGTAAAGCTTTAAGTATGGTGAGTTCAAACCAATCGGTTAATATCATTGGGTTGTCTAGTAATGCTTTTGGAATTATTGAAACACAAAGTTCTCCTTCACAAAGCAGTATTGCAGCTGAAGAAGCTTCAAGCTCTATGCAAATTTCTGCAGTCGAAAAAGTAACTGGAGTAATAACCATTGCAGACGCAGACATCGTGGTATCGGGTGGACGTGGACTTAAAGGCCCAGAAAACTGGCATTTAATCGAAGATCTCGCTGCAACACTGGGTGCTGCAACTGCATGTTCCAAACCTGTTTCTGATATGGGATGGAGACCGCACAGCGAACACGTGGGTCAGACAGGAAAGCCTGTAGCCTCTAATTTATATATCGCAATTGGAGTTTCTGGAGCAATTCAGCATTTGGCTGGTATCAATTCCTCTAAAGTAAAAGTAGTAATCAACATTGATCCGGAAGCGCCTTTTTTCAAAGCAGCTGATTACGGTATTGTCGGAGATGCATTTGAAATACTTCCTGCATTAATTGAAAAACTAAAAGCCTTCAAGGCAGCTTAAGTTTTCAATGAATACATATTTTAAAAAGGCACTCTTCGAGTGCCTTTTTTATTGTTTTAAAACAGAAATAAAAATCAGGTTAATTGTTTTAATGTATCGAATAAAAATGGTTTTGACCTTGTCGAGAATAAAAATTTGGAGTATTGAAAAATACAGCCCATATTTTCAAAAAAGAAGTAAAAACAAGTCGCACTATTTTTTATCTTTAGACACCCATCTCAATGCAATCATTAAATTAATATTAAACAGAAGTGTTGTTATACACAGGTACTCAAAAAAAACATATTGCTTTGTGGACGCTAATGCTGTGGATCAATTTACTTGTCGGTCAGGCTATTGATCCACCTGTATTGAGCGCCGAAGGAGATCAAGCATATTGTGCATTATCTGAACAAAATATTGTTACTGAATTTTCAATTGAAAACAATAGCGGAAGTACAATCACAGCTATTTACATTCAAATCTCTTTGGGCTATGTGCGAGGAGAAGATGTTTTACGACTAACTGGGTCTCACAACATAAGCAGTAGCTGGAATCCAGCTGAAGCAAAACTGACACTTAAAAGTGCCACATCCGAAGTCGATTTCAACAATCTAGTAAACGCAGTTCAAGATGTTGTTTTTTATAGCAGCAACCCCAACCCTAGTCAAGACAAGTACTTTTCTATAACAATTGGAAGTGCAAATTACCTGCCCTCTACTCAACATTATTACGAATTTGTACCGAGCCTAAGTATAACTTGGTCGGCGGCTAAGCTTGCAGCAGAGAACAAGAATTATTTTGGAATACAAGGATATTTAGCTACAATTCTGTCACAAGATGAGTCTGATATTTCAGGGAAATTAACCAATGGTGTTGGATGGATTGGTGGATCGGACCAAGAAGTAGAAGGGACTTGGAAGTGGGTAACAGGACCAGAAGCTGGGACTGTTTTTTGGAACGGTCTTTCGAATGGGAGTACAACGAATTACGCCAATTGGAATGTCAATGAACCTAACAATCTAGGAAACGAAGACTATGCGCACATCACAGATCCTTCAGTTGGACCAGCAGGGTCTTGGAATGATTTAGGGAACGTAGCGCAGAGTTCCGGAGCTTATCAAGCTAAAGGATATATAGTAGAATATGGGGGTTTGCCTGGTGATCCTGAACTCAACATTTCCGCGAGTACTCGTCTTGTAATGCCGCGAATCATTAGTACTGTAGATTCTGAAGCGTGCTTTGGCACTATACAGACACTAACAGTGAGTGCTACCGTTAGCGATATTAATTGGTACGACAGCGAAACTGGCAGTACTGTTTTATTTACTGGAACAACGTTTTCCATTCAGCCTAGTAATACCAAAACCTACTGGATCGATCTCATCCCCTCAGGCTGTACAAATGAAATTCGAACTCCAATAACCGCTACGGTGCATCAATTTCCAATAATCCTCAATCGAAATCTTATCGTAGAGCAATGTGATAATGATGATTTGAATGATGGAAGAACGCTTTTTAATCTCAATGCTTTTGGGTCTTTGATTTCTAAAAATTACAGCAACGAAACATTTGAATTTTACACCAACCCAAACTATGATGTTGCTTCTTTAATTCCGAATCCAACAGCCTACAGCAATACTGCTTTTGAAGAGGTTCTTTTTGTTAAAATAAACAATGCTTTTGACTGTTCTGAAACTTCAACACTAACCATAAAAGTAGGTGCTAGTCTTATCGATTCAAGTTTTTTCATCCCCTATGAAACTTGCGAAACAGAAATAAAAACACTTGATCCAGGGATTGAATATTGGGATCGAGATACTTTTTTAACATTAAAAAGCGAGCTTGTTGATTCGAATTCTAAGTTCAGTTTACAAAGCATATTAATTACTTTTTACTCCAATAAAGATGATGCCGAACTTCGACAAAATGGTATCAGTCTAGAGAATGAAACCGATGCGTATGTAATGGAAGTTCCATATCTGCAAGAAATATGGGCTCGGGTAGACAATCTTGATCTCAGTACTATTTCATGTCTTGGGATTCAAAAAGTTGCAAGCCTAAAAGTAAACAAGTTACCTGACTTTGAACGCACGGACTCAAACAGTATTGTGTGCTTAAATCTTGAACCAATTACACTAGAGGTTGCGTCATTAGACAATCGGACGTATCGCTACAGTTGGACTAAAGACGGTATAGATTTTCCCTTAAACATAGCGGATGTAGATGCACAGATTCTTGTTTATGAAGGAGGTACCTACGAAATAACCGCAGAAACGACAGATGGAACAAATTGCTCAAAAAAGACAAGCATGGTATTGATTTCATCGGAGATAGCCACTCTAACACAAGACGACCTTACGGTAATAGATTTAGAAGGCGATACGGGCTCTGTGGAAATTACTACAACTAATTTAGGGATTGGTGTATATGAATTTGCTATTGACGATCCCACTGGCCCCTATCAAGATACTCCCTATTTCGACGACTTACTTCCGGGGATTCATATGGTTTACATACAGGATAAAAATAGTTGTGGGGTAGCCGAAATTGAAGCCTCTATTCTTGGGCATATGAAATTTTTTAGCCCAAATGGAGATGGAACCAATGATTTTTGGAGGATACTCGGTGTGAGCGAGAACTTCCAGCCCAACAGTCGTGTTTATGTTTATGATCGTAATGGAAAACTGCTTGTTGATTTGGACCCTTTAGGGATTGGATGGGATGGTACCTACAACGGGTTTCAGTTGCCGCAAGACGATTATTGGTTTAGGGTGTTTTTTGACAATGGAAAAGAACGTATTGGACATTTTAGCTTGTTAAGATCTGAATGATGAAGGCAACACTAAAAAAAATCTTTCTGATGGTTCTAGTCTTTGGTCATTTTACTATCTCTAGCGCACAAGGTTTTGTTCCCATATTCAATGAATATTTAGCTGAAAATCTATATATGGTTCATCCGGCTATGGTTGGGGTTAATCTTAAAAATGCTCGAATCAATCTCGGGAGTCGACAACAATGGTTTAATGTTCCAGATGCACCAGGCACCAATCTTCTTACACTAGAATACAAAGCGACTAAAAACGCAATCTTGGGCTTACAACTTATCAAGGATCATAACGGCTATCATTCCAAAAACTCCAATTACCTCACCTTCGGCTATCGAATTTATTTAAGTGATGCTATATGGAATACCCGACGTTCATTTCCCACTAAAAACGACAACAAAAAAGAACTCTCTTTTGGAATTAATATCGGATCCATTAATTACAGCATCGATCAAAGTAGTTTTGACGCGCGAATTCCAGACCCGTTATTGAATGCCAACTCGAGTGGAAAACGCTGTTTTACAATTGATGCAGGAGCAGCTTACGTGTCTACGCATTTATCTGCACAGGTTTCGGTCAAGAACATCAATATGAACAGTACACAAGGGGATGCTGCAGATGGTGATGCGTACATAAATCCGTTAAAGTTTAAGCATTATCTAGCGTCACTTCAGTATGAAATTTACTTCAATAACGGCTGGAATTTAGAGCCTTCTTTTTTAGTTCAATTTTTAGAAAAAACAGAAGAGAGTAGCTTGGACTTGAACCTAAAGTTATACCGATTGGTTAAGAAAGGTCGCATTTGGCTTGGTGCCTCTTTTCGACAAAATTTCATTAAAATTGACACTCCTTCGGAGTATACAATTCCTAATCAAAACTATACGCACTTTACCCCTGTTTTTGGAATGAATTACGATCGGTATCTTTTCTCTTATCACTATACTTCCAATCTTGGAACTTTAAACCTTGGTACTTCAGGTCTCCACTACTTCTCACTTGGAATAAACCTATTTTGACTTAGAATCTTAGATTAAATTAACGTAATCGTTTCCCATATACATACGATGATAATTGAACAAAATAGGATGATTGTGATTTCGGAACAGCCAATAGGGCTTTTGGAATTAAATTTACTCAAGACTCAATATTACATCTGAAAACACCCCTTGATTAGATGAGCTTGACATAATGTGAACAGTTTCCTTAGTTTAAATAACATTTTTTTTAGCAAACTCTTTAGGGCTGATACCATTGAATTTTTTAAAATTATTGAAAAACGTAATACGCGAATTAAACCCACATTCCAAAGACAAAGAGTCGATTGTCTTATTTTCTAAGTAGCCATCTTTAATGAGCCGCATTGATTTTAGAACCTTGATTAAATTGTAATAGTCTGTACCCTGGTATAAACAATGGTAATTGAACAAATAACTTACATGGGATTTAGGAATTGCTAATTGTGACGCAATAAAACTGGCACTAAAATCATGGTCCTTAATTAACTTATCATTGTCCTGAAGCGCAATGATTTTATAAATCAGGTCGGGGATGTTATCTTGAATCAAATTTTGAATGTACTGATGCTTTTCATCTACCTGTTTGGTCAAATTAAATTTCCAAAAAATAATGCTTGCTTCTTCCTTGACAATGTTTTGAATTAATATGATCTTCCCATAAAGAATGATCGGGTTTAAAAAAATGTAAACCAATAAAAACAACCAAACAGTTGAAGTTAAAACATAGAAATCTATCAACCATTGATCTGAATTTATCCCAGAGAAAAATTTCAAAATTACTGCGGATAAAAAAATAAAGATGAAAACAAAATACATTACATATACCCAGCGTTCTAGAAATCTATCTTTCGTCAAAAAGTTATTTGTTTTGACTTTTATTAATCTGAAGATGATCACAACATAATATAACCCCAATAGTAGACTTAAGATTACATTAAACTTAAAGGGTGTATCAAAAAGAATGAAATTGACAAGCGTAATTAAAAAAGGGATAATGAAATGAGGCAAATCTTTATATACTTTGACCTGTCTTGTTAATAGTGTTCGAATGTACAAATACCAACAGGGTAGAAAAATAATCGATAAAATAGCAGGGTATTCTCGTGATATATAAACCCCACCCAAATTTGTTGAAAAATACAAAATACCTACTCGGTGTAGAATTAGCTGAAACAACAATAACACAAGATAAAGGTTTACTTTAAGGTTTGTTCGTCCAGAAAAAAGCATGATTAATATCAAAAGTGATCCAATCAAAATCGTAGAAACAAAAAGGCTGTTTATGTACATATACTATAAATATAGTAATTATATTATAATTAGCAATATTGTTTCATAATTGTAAAAAATATTGAAAAGTGAATTCTAAATATGTGATTTGAATAGAGTACACAACACTCTATTTTATTGGTGAATTTTCAATCATAATAAAAAGGAATCTGCTTTCATAATCTCGCATATTGAAGCTATAAAAATAGAGCGCTTCTTCTTAAAATCAAATTCAAAATTCAGTACTTTTTTGATTGTATTGAACAGTAAAAATGGAAACTGAGCAGCTGTAATGAATATGTTTTGCTGGCAAAAAGGTGTTTCATATTAATATAAAATGATTCATATATGCAGTTTCATTTATGCGAGCTCAAACAAAAATTAAACTTATTGTTTCATATCGATTAAATAAGTTTCTTTTAGAAAGTAATTTCAGTGGCTGATAGCGAACAATGCATATTCTACAATATGGAAATCGTAATTTTGATAGGCATTAAAATGCTGTTAAATCAAGATAAAAAATTGTTTTTATCAGATTTATATTGGTGATAAAGAAGAGCCATTAACGGATTTTGTGTGTGTTTTTAGTTAAGATTTTATGAAATATAATTTATCGACATTTTTGTTTTTCTTTTTATTGTTGGGGAAGATTACATTTGCTCAAATCCCAAGAACCTCTAATCTTGTTGGTAGTTATCTATTTAACTCTAATGCGAACGACACAAGTGGTTCAGTGAATAATGGTGTAGCATTTGGGTCTCCAACCCTTATTGCTGATCGATTTAACAATGCAAATTCAGCATACTCTTTTGATGGCAACGACTACTTTTACTTTGGTAACCCGATGGCTAACCAAATTAACAATATTTTCTCAATCAGTTTATGGCTAAACCAAACGAGCACAGCACCCACAGATTTAATAGGTCTTGGATATCAAACGTGCAATGGGAGTGCTGGTCCTATAATTAGAGCTGGCTCGACAATGAATTTTAATTAAAACCCGATCTGTATTCTAAAAAAATTTAATTCTCACACAGCGTTTTAAAAATTTAAAAGCCTTTGTAATTTGGCCCTCAACTGTTTTTGTCGATATATTAAACTTTTCAGAAATTTCTTGGTTTGTCAAACCTTCTTTTTTAGAAGAAATAAAAATATTTTTACATTTAGTAGGTAGTTTATTTATACATATATTCATTTTAATCAAATCACTATTTTCATTAAGCCCATCACCGGAAGTCATTAATTGATTTAGAATTCTATAATACTCCTCATGTACTTTAGTTAAAGATTTATTCTTATGGTAAATAGTTATAAACTGATTATAGACTGACTTATATAAAAAACTCTGTATAGATAAATCAGACTTTAGTTTTTTTCTATACACATATATTTTCATGAAAACTTCTTGGACAATATCTTTAGCAAGAGAAGGGTCTCCAGATAAGCTTATTGCATATGAAATAAGTTTTTGTTTATACAAGTCAAACAAGGAGTTAAAAGCCTTTTCGTCTCCATTTCTTAACTTTTTTAAAAAATCTTCACTCACCATATTAATTGTAATTTACAATTAAATATATGAATATTTTTAAATTATTTCTGAATAAGCGAGGGTTTTGTATATCGGCCAGGTAATAATATAAAGAGAAATTGCTGGAGAATGAAAAGTGAAACAGAAAATAAAATTATACGTTTTTTAAATCAAAATGCTTCAATAGAAGACATTAAAATTCTTTCCATTTGGTTAGATGAAAAAGAAAATCAGAAAGAGTTTGAAAATTATGTAAAGCTAAATTTTTATTCAATTTATTTAGTGAATAAGGAAAATGATTTTGTTGAAGAGAGAAGAAAAGAACTAGAAAATGATTTTAAAAAAATAAAAATAAAACAATCCATAATAAGAATCTACAGATATGCTGCAGTTTTACTCTTGTTTTTTGGATTAGGTTATTATCAATTTTCAAATTCTATTAAAAGAAATTCTTCCAGTGAAATCATCCCTAAAAAAAATGAAATTACTCTGGAGATACCAGGTGGTAAACAAATTTTAATAGAAAAAGAAAAAAACATTTTTAAGGAAAAGTCCTATGTAAGTTTACACAAAAATTCTAACCAAATAATTTACAAAAAAAACAATAAGCTTAAAGAAATATTCTATCATACCTTAAATGTGCCTTATGGCAAAACGTGGAATTTAATTTTATCTGATGGCACCAAAGTTTATCTAAACTCAGGGAGTTCGTTAAAATACCCTGTAAGTTTTATTGAAGGGCTTCCTAGAACTGTATTTTTAAACGGGGAAGCATTTTTTGAAGTTAAAAATAATAATAATAATATATTTGAAGTTTATTCAAATGGAGTTAGTGTTGAAGTCTATGGTACTAAATTTAATTTCAAGAATTTTATTGAAGATGATAATTTAAATGTTGTATTGGTTGAGGGTTCTGTTCAAATTAAAAATATAGTAACCAATAAATCAACAAAATTATCTCCAGGTTTTATGGGAAGTGTATCTAAAAAGACAAATCTAATCAGCAAAACTAAAGTCAACACAAAACTTTACACGTCATGGGTTAATGGTCGAGTAATTTTTAGAAATGAAAAATTCGATCAAATAATTAAAAAACTTGAGAGACTTTATAATGTTACGATAATAAATAATAATAAAATTATTTCTGGAGAACCATTTAATGCAAGCTTCGATATAAATAGCGAACCTATTGATGATGTTCTGGGTAATTTTAAACAAATTTATGATATTGATTATCAAATTTCAAATAACAAAATAATAATTAACTAAATAATTAAAATATGACAGGATAGAAATAAAAAGGGAGGTATTAGAGTACCTCCCAGTAATTAAAAACCGATTAATCAAAACGATTTACAAAAAGAGCAAAATTATGATAAATAAACTAGTTACCAATGAAAAAACAACATTCAATTGCATAAAAAATAAAATGAAACTTTCTTTGATTTTATTTTTCGCATTCATTCTTAGTGCTTTGGCGAACTCTTTTGGTCAGGAAAAAATAAGTATTGATATTGAAAAAGGAGATATTATTGAAGTTTTAAATGAAATAGAGGCTAATTCAGAGTATCAATTTATTTATAGTCTAAATCAATATGATTTTAATAAAAAAATCTCATTATCTGTCAAAAAACAAACGATTAAATCTATTTTAAACTCTGTTTTTCAAGATCAAATGACTTATAATGTTGCCGAAAATAAGGTGATTCTAAAAAAGAAAACTGATTCCTTAATTACTCATACTGAAATTGAAGAGGAAGAAGAAGTAATTCAAAGATCTATTTCAGGAAATGTTATTGATTCCAACGGCACGCCATTGCCGGGAGCTACAATTATTGAAGTTGGAACTGAAAATGGAACAACTACTGATTTTGATGGTAATTTTATTTTAACATTAGAAAATAACGAAGCTTCACTTGAAGTTTCATATTTAGGATTTTTATCACTAGTTGTTAATGTTTCCGACACTGACAATATTGTGATTTCTCTTTCTGAATCTGATTCATCACTTGATGAAATTATAGTAACTGGTTATGGCCGACAAGTAAAAAGAGACATTACGGGTTCAGTAGCCTCAATTTCTGCAGAATCAATTGAGAACTTCCCCCTAGCAAGTTTCGAAAATGCAATTCAAGGACAACTTGCAGGTGTTCAAGTTACCGAAAGCTCAGGTGAACCCGGTGCTGGTTCTAACATAAGAGTAAGGGGGGTTGGATCTATTACTGCTGGGAATGAGCCTCTATATGTTGTTGATGGATTTCCTATTTCAAAAAATGTTGGCCTTGGAGTTCAGGGAGATGTTTTTAGAAGAAGAGCTGCCTTCGGATTACCATCACAAAATCCTTTAGCCAATATTAATCCAAGTGACATTGAATCGATTCAAGTATTGAAAGATGCCTCAACTGCATCTCAATACGGTTCTAGAGGATCTAATGGTGTTGTAATAATTACAACTAAAAGAGGAAGAAAGGGAACTGACCCTTCTATTTCATATAATAGTTTTTATGGTATGCAAAGTGTAGCAAATAAGCTTGATCTAATGAACTCAACTCAGCTTATTGAATACAATAAGGAAGCCTCAAATAATGCTTATCTCGAAAGAAATCCTGGATCAAGTATAAATGATCCTAATAGTGTCAGAACTGCTGGTGCATGGAGAATCCCCGAAGAAGTATTGTCTCCTGATGGAACTGATACAGATTGGCAGGATGAAGTATTTGATAGCAGACTCGTTCAAAACCACAATATGTCTATCTCTGGAGGGTCTGAAAAATCAAACTATTATATTTCTGGAAACTATTTTGACCAAAATGGTATAATTGAAAAAACAAATTTCAAACGATACAGCTTAAGGGTTAATTTAAACACCGAACTCTCGGACAAAGCTCGCTTTGGTATTAAGCTAGCTCCTTCATATACTTCGTCTGATAAACTACCGGCTTCTTCACCTTACTTTGCAAGACCACCTGGAATTGTTTATTCTGCTATTGTTCATGCGCCAATGGTTAAACCTTACAACGCAGATGGAACGATAAACCAACTTAATAACCAAAGTTATATGCTTACGGAAAATGGACGAGGTTCATCTATGACTTCTGCTAGTAATCCATTGGCTATTATCCAAGGAGTTGACGATGAATTAAATCAAAATAGAACTTTTGGTAATGTTTTTTTAGAATATGACATTTTAGACGGGTTAACCTTCAAAACTTATATGGGTGTTGATGCCAATAATTACAAAAGAAATTTTTATAGAAATAGTAGCTTACTTTACCGAACTGCCAAAGTGGGAGAGACTTTTGGACAATCCTCCTCTTCTGAAAGTTTAAGCTGGATAGCAGAGCAGACTTTAAATTATGTTAAAACTTTCGGTGAACACAAACTAGATGCACTAGTTGGATATACCTCACAAAAAGAAAAAATTGATATAAATCAACTTGTTGCAGACAATTACCCTGATGATCTAGTTCAAACTATTAGTGGTGGTCAAATTATGCAAGGAACCTCATCCATTGAAGAATGGTCTCTAGTTTCAATTCTAGCAAGAGCAAATTACTCGTTTAATGATCGTTTTTTGGCAACTGCTTCAATTCGTTCTGATAGATCATCTCGTTTTGGAACAGGAAATAAAACTGGAATATTCCCTTCCTTGTCAGCAGGGTATCGCCTTTCTGAAGATCTGGGTATAAATGTACTTAGTGATCTTAAAATTAGAGCTAGCTGGGGACAAACTGGTAATTTTTTAATTCCTAACTATGCTTCAATAGGGCTACTTAATCCTTCTAATTACACTTTTGGAGGAGTTGAAACTAACGGAATAGCACCAATTACTATTAGCAATCAGGATTTAAGCTGGGAGAAAACATCTAGTACAAATATTGGTTTAGACTTTGCATTCTTAGATGATAGAATTTATGGCTCAATCGAGTATTTCAAGAGTGTTACTTCAGATCTACTTCTTGGAGTGCAAGTTCCAAGTGCTTTAGGATTCGAGAATGCACTTACAAATATTGGTGAAGTAGAAAACACAGGTATAGAAATAAGTTTCACAAGTAGAAATACTGTTGGAGTTCTTAAATGGGAAACAAATTTTAATTTTTCTACAATAGACAATAAGGTTACAAAACTTGGTGAGTCTGGAGATCCTATTTACACAAGAGGTGGTGCTGGAATAAGACATATAACCAAGATTGGTGAACCTATTGGCAGCTATTTTGGATACAAAACAGATGGAATATATCAAAATCAAGCTGAAATCGACGCAAGTGTTGTTGTTGATAACCTAAACAGAACACCCCATCCTGGAGATTTCAAATGGGTAGACAAAGATGGCAACAACGTTATTGATGATAACGACAGAATGGCTCTTGGTAATTATTTGCCTGATTTCACTTATGGTATTACTAATTCATTTGAATACGATAATTTTAAATTGAGTTTTATATTACAAGGAACTCAGGGAAATGAGGTTTTAAACCTTACCAGAAGACACATGTTTAATGGTGAGGCAAATTATAATAGTTATGTTGATCTTGTTGATAGATGGAGATCAGAGGCAAGCCCCGGGAATGGTTCAATTCCAAGAGCAAATCGGCAAACTGGAAACACTAATAACCGTCCTTCAAATTATCAAGTTGAGGATGCAAGCTATTTAAGACTGAGAAATGTGAATTTATCTTATAATTTCCCAGTGGATACATTTGGGAATGTAATAAAAGACCTTAGAATATACGTTTCTGGTACAAATTTATTTACTAGTACCGATTACATAGGATTCAATCCTGAGGTGAATAATCAAAATGGTAATTTATTAGCTCAAGGTGAAGACTATGGAGCATACCCTCTTCAAAAGGTAGTTACATTAGGAATTAATGCAAAATTTTAAAAATCACAAAGATGAAACTTAACAAATTATATTTATTTTTTATAACACTAGGATTATTGTCTTGTTCAGAGGAATTTACAGAACTTTCTCCAATTTCTCAAAGAAATGCAGGTAGCTTTTATAGAACTGCTTCTGATATGCAAGTTGGTTTAAATGCAGTTTATAGTTCTCTTAAAAGTAATGGATGCTACAGCCAAAGTTTATGGATATTGCAAGAATTAAGATCTGACAATACACAATGGTCAGGCTCAGGATTAGCAGAAGAAATTACTGTTTTTGATGTATTTAATGAAATACCCACTAGTCCTATAGCATCGGATGCTTGGATAGATTTATATCAGGGAGTATCAAGGGCTAACATAGTAATCAATCGAATTGAAAAAATTGATGTTGATCCTGCTCTTAAAAATCAAATCTTAGGGGAATCACTTTTTCTTAGATCACTTTTTTATTATAATCTAGCGGTAGCTTTTGGTAATGTTCCACTAGTATTAACTGAGACAGCTTCAGTTAAAGAAGGCCAAAACCACACACAAGTTAGTGCATCAGTCATTTATGCACAAATCTCTGAAGATTTAGTTTTAGCTGAACAATATCTTCCAAATTCCTATTCAAGTTCCAGTGATTTAGGACGTGCAACAAAGGGAGCAGCGTCTGCTTTACTTGGGAAAATTTATTTAACCATGGGAGATAAATCTAAGGCAAAAACTGCTCTTGAAAATGTAAGTGGTTATTCTCTTGTGAGTGATTATAATAATCTTTGGGGTGAAGAAAATGAATACAATTCTGAATCCATTTTTGAAGTCGACTACAAAGGTGGTCTTGGAAATCAAGGCCAATCTTTTACAAACCAATTTAATGGAATCTTAGCTGAAGCAGTCACAAGTGGATTAAGAAATTATCCTGAAAGAGATTTAATAGCTGCTTATGAAACAGGTGATAAAAGGTTATCTGCTTCTATTGAGGGAACAACATCTGAAGTAGAGGGTTGGACTATTAAATTTGGAAAAACTAATAGCTTTGCTGATAATGATGCAGGTACTAATTTTCCAGTATTAAGATATGCTGATGTTCTTTTGATGCTTGCTGAAGCTACTGGAGAATCTGCTGAGGCGTATGGTTATATTAACCAAGTAAGGTCAAGAGCGGGCCTAGCAGCAATTGACGCTTCTACACCGGGCTCATTCAATGAGAAATTACTTCATGAAAGAAGGGTGGAACTTGCCTTTGAAAATCATAGATGGGCAGATTTGTTAAGATTTAATGTAGCTGATGCAAAAATGACAGCTATTGGAAAACCAACTAGAGGAAAATTACTTTATCCAATTCCTCAGAGAGAGATGAATTTAAATTCAAATTTCACTCAGAATCCAGGACACTAATTTGCTTTTTACATAAGGGATTGTTTGTTAAAACAAACAATCCCTTATGTTAATATAACCTAATAATTTAATAATGAAAAATATATTATTACTTGCTTTTGTATTTGTATGCTTTACGATAGTTAATGCTCAAGAAAAAAAATTAAATATAATCGCTATTGGTGCTCATCCGGACGATTGTGATAGTAAATTTGGTGGAACAGCAGCTTTGTTTGCAAAAATGGGTCACAATGTAAAATTTTTAGCGCTCACAAGTGGTGATGCAGGACACCAATCTCAAGGAGGTGGAGCTTTGGGTAATCGGCGTAGAGAAGAAGCTGAAAATGCAGGAAAAGCTCTAGGAATTTCGGAATACCAAACCCTGGACAATCATGATGGAGAATTGTTTCCCTCCCTATCCGTAAGACATCAAGTAATAAGAGCTATTAGAGAATGGGATGCTGATATAGTTCTGGGACTTCGCCCAAATGACTACCATCCTGATCACAGAAATGCAGGCAAGGTTGTTATTGATGCTTCTTACATGGTGATCGTTCCTAATGTATGTCCAGACACACCCCCACTAAATAAAAACCCTCTGTTTCTATTCATGCAAGATCGATTCCAAAGACCGTATGAACATCAACCCGATATTGTGGTGGCTATCGATGAATCCATTGAATTGAAAATAGATGGCTTACATGCACATACCTCCCAGATGTATGAATGGCTTCCTTGGACAAACGGAGGAGATGCTAGCGTATCTAAAATACCAAATTCAAATAAAGAGCGTCGCGAATGGCTATCTAACAGAACAAAAAATAGGTCTAGTGCAATAAGCTCTGAAAAAATGGCCTCTCTTGTTAAATGGTATGGAAAGGATATTGCTGAAAAAGTCAAATATATTGAATCATTTGAAGTTGCTGAGTATGGAATGCAACCAACAGATGAAGATTTGAAGATGTTCTTCCCAATGTTAAAAAAATAAGCTAGTCTAACAATTTTCAAATGAAAAAAAATCCATTATTAGTTGGCTTAATTTTTCTTGTATTTTTTGTAATTTCCTTTTTGTCTAATATTATTGGGCCTCTTGTCCCTGACATTATTAAGAGCTTTGGGTTGAGCCTTACTATGGCTTCTTTTTTACCTTTTTCATTTTTTGTAGCGTATGGTGTTATGTCAATTCCATCAGGTATATTGATAGAGTTATATGGAGAGAAAAAAGTAATGCTTCTCGCCTTCTTAGTTTCATCTACCGGTGCTTTTTTATTTGCTTTAAATTCGTCTTATCTTTTTTATCTCATTTCACTTTTTTTAATTGGCTCTGGGATGGCTATGCTTCAAGTAGCTATCAATCCATTACTAAGGGTTACTGGTGGTGAAAAAGAGTTTGCTTTTAATTCTGTTTTAGGCCAATTATTTTTTGGATTAGCCTCATTTATTAGTCCATTGGTCTATACTTATTTGGTTATTAACACAAATCAACCTAATAGTTTTATTACGCGATTAATTAAAAATATTACTATTCCAAATTTAGAATGGATCTCTCTTTATTGGATTTTTGCAATTATTTCATTGGCTATGGTATTTTTAATTATGATTTCAAATTTCCCAAAAGTAGAAAGGAAAGAAAATGAAAAATCAGGAGCAATAGAAACTCATCTCAAGCTTCTCAAAAAGCCTATAGTACTTTTATATTTTTTAGCAATTTTTTGTTATGTTGGAACGGAGCAAGGTGTAGCCAATTGGATTTCACAATTCCTAGAAATTTATCACGATATAGACCCACAAGTTCAAGGTGCTAAAACTATTTCAAATTTTTGGGGGATGATGACTTTAGGAACTCTTCTAGGACTTCTGCTATTAAAGTTTTTAGATAGCAGGAAAGTTTTAATTGTGGCATCCGTTGGAACTACTTTCTTTCTCATCTCTGCACTTTTTGGATCTACAGAACAAGCTTTGATTGCTTTCCCTTTAATAGGTTTCTTTATCTCAACAATGTGGTCAATAATAATATCTTTAGCACTAAATTCAGTAACTGAAGCGCACGGTTCCTTTTCGGGAATTTTGGTCACAGGAATTGCTGGAGGAGCCATAATTCCATTTATTGTTGGTGCACTTGGAGATGTCTTTGGCTTAAAAACAGGAATGCTTTTCTTATTTATAACACTTTTTTTTATTTTGTCTATTGGTTTTTGGTCTAAGCCATTAATTAATAATGAAACACTTTTGAATATCTCACGAAAAAAGGACTAACAAAAAAATCAACTATGAAAATTAATAAAATAAATTCTTTTCTTATAGTGTTTATGTTTTTAAGCATATCATTTAATTTACATGCATCTGAATCTTTTAATATAAATATTAAAAATAGTGTAAAAGGAGCTCCAATTACTGTAGGTGTTCCATTTTCCATAGGTGCATTATCTTCTCCAGATAATATCAGATTAGTTGATAATGTTGGGAATGAGATACCATCTCAGATAACAGAAGTTTCAAGATGGCTCCCTTCGGAGGAGAGTGTAAAATGGGTTTGGGTTTTTTTCTTTTCAACGGGTGAAAACCATTATAAACTTCAATATGGATCCGGCATAACAAGGTCTAAAGCTTCAGGTCCTATGATTAAAATTAAAAATAATCAAAGAATAGGTAAATCAAGTCATGTTGATAACGGGGTTTTAAAATTTAGCATATCAAAGTCTAACAATGGTTTTATTAATGATGTTTACTATGATATAGATGGGGATGGATATGACCAAAAAGATGTAATAGCAACCTCTCCCTCGGGAAGAGGATCTTTCCTTGATCTAATAGACGATAACGGTATTGATCTATCCAATGCAACTATTAACAGGACGGTAAGAGAACTTGGCTCAGGACCTTTGCATTCAATAATTAGATTAGAAGGTGAGTACTCTTATTCAAGGGACGATAATAGAAATTCTCCTTTTGTAATAAGAATCCATGTTTATGCAGGTAAACCTTTTATAAAAGTTCTTCATACAATTACCTACACTGGAGTACCTGATAAGCACGATCCAAGTAAAGATAATTATGGCAACATAGCTACTTCCTTTTCAGACAAAGCAACAGGTTCTTCTTCCGCTGGTGTGAAAATTGAAAATGGTACAGATCAGGGCTGGATCATACCAAATGATAGGATAAATGGGATTGGTCTTAATCTAAAATATAATTTAAGTGGAGACATGACCTATACAACTGGTTATAAAATGGGTGATTGGTTTAATAATAGTGATGGTACGTTTTTTGAAACCACTGGAACCATAGAAAAAGCTACTGTAACTCAATCTGGACCTAAAAGAAAAAACAGACCAAACAGCTCCCTTGATAAACGCATTGATGATTTTAAGGCTCAAATTAATATTGACGGAATCTCAAAGCAAACATTCCAACGCTCTGAGGGTTGGGCAGATTTAACAGACAAAAAATGGGGAGTTACCATTGGAATTAAAAACTTCATTGAAGAATTTCCAAATAGCATAACGTTTGATGATAATGATAAAGTAGCAACTGCTTTTACTTGGCCCTCTGGTTCGGAACCAATGTCATTTGAAAGAGATAATCTGAAGCCTGATTCTGGAATGGTTGCAAATTTTGCTGAGGGAGTAACTAAAACAAGTGAAATAGTTTTTTCTTTTCACAAGCCCAATAAATCAAAAGAGCAATTAAAAACTGTAGCTTCATATATTATTGATCCTCCAACAACATTTGCAGATCCTATTGTCTATTCTAAAAGCAATGTTTATGGAAAGTTTTTACCAAGAACAAAAAAATATACTGACTATGAAAGAACGATAGATTACAAATTTGACTGGGCTATTTTTAATCAAAATTGGGAGCCATGGTATGGAATGTTTGATTACGGAGACCAGAAATATTTTTACCAAGATGGCAAATTTTTTAATTGGATCAATAATGAACCAGCGGTTGATTTTATGTACTGGCTTCAATTTATGCGAACTGGAGATGAGAAATATTTTAAATCTGGGGAGGCTATGAGTAGACATACTATGGATGTAGATAATGTTCATTGGCCTGCAAAACCGAAATATTATGGAGATTCTAATGATGCTATTGACTTTTGGAAAATGGATAACAGTGAATTAGAAGGTCTAAAAGAAACTCCATATTTAGGAATAGGTAGACGTCATGCAGGTGAACACTGGACGGCTCTTCTAAGCGCACATGTATGGGTTCAAGGGTGGATTGCTTCATATTATCTTACAGGATATCACAGAGGATTAGATATTGCACGCCTTACGTCTGATTCTTACCTAAAAAGAATGTGGGGAGATCATGGTATTACCGGGAGAAGATTATACTTATCGGTTTTAAATCTTGTGGAAACATTCGATGCCACTAAGGATCCTAGATATCTTAAAGAACTTGAAGAAAGAATAGATATGATGTTAAACCTTCAAAATGGTCCAGATCAATATGGTAGTTTAACAATTGACAGGTATGGGTATTCTAATCCTTACGTTTCTCATGGATTATATAAATACCATCAATTAACTCAAGACAAAAAGGTTAAAAATGGATTAATCAAACATGCTAGGGCTCTTAGAGACAATCCCCCGTTTAACCATGAATATGAATCTTTGCTTTCAACAATTCATAGTTTAATAGTAGGATATGAGCTTTCTAAAGAGAAAAGTTTTTTAGATGAAGCTATACTGAGATCAAAACCACTTAAATCACGAAAAATAGAAGAGAAAATATCATCATATAGAACACAAGCAGACTTAGCTAATGCACTTTTAAAAACTCCAAGGTTAAGTGAAAAACCATTTTTTAAAAAATTTAATGGTGATTCAAATACTAGGAATCTTAGAAGTAGTAATTGGAATGTTTTGCATGGTTTACGAGTTTTTGCATGGACTCATATGTATAGTATCCCATGGTTAGAGTATTGGATGAATGAAGAACAAAACTAATTATTTTGTTGTATTCTTCAATCATTGGCACAACGTAAAGTATTCTTAAAACAGGAAATAAATCAGTACAAAAAAAGAATTGTCTTATGGTAAACAGACTCGAAGAATAAAAAAACAAATATGGAGATTCTTAAGCAACTGCTTATGCAAAGAACTTTAAAAAGCAAGCTATTGGATGTGGGGTTATTATTGGTGCAGATACTGCTATAAATTGCCTTATGAAGCTCTAACTTTTAGCTGTACCGTACCCAAAACCGTACCCAAAAAAAGAAGCCCCTACTGATAGTGGGGCTTCAAAGGTTTTAAGCGGTCTGGACGGGACTCGTACATATATTAAATACTATTTAAAATTATTAAAATTGTTAAGCAAAGATAAGGTTTCTTTTACTTTCTTTTATTTTTTTTTACTTTTTTTACTTTTATTTATTGTTTTTAATACCTTTGAGCGGACACCAAAACGGACACCAATGGGATTCTTATTACATGGCAAATATAATTATGTTTTCTTCACCTTTTATATACAAGGTAAAAAATATAGATATAGTACCAAAATAAAAATAGAAAAAGATGAATGGGATTTAGCAATACAAAGACCTAAAGTAAGGCGAGGTGATGTTGGTAAAGCAAATAAGAAGATAACCTTTGAGCTTAATGAATACCAAAGGTTTTATGAAAAGCTAAATTCAGACTATAAAGAAAGCCTTACAAAAGAAATTGTTAAAACTAAGTTCGACCAGCACTTTCAATTAGCTCAAATAGTTAAAGCGCTAACTTACTGTGACTACTTTGATATATTCATAGAGCAAAAAAAAGAAAGTCAGTCTGTTAAAAAAGATTCCTTACAAAAATACATTAGAATTTATATGTGAAATGTATGGTATAGATATAAATGTACTAAATACATTTCCAAAAATAATCAGAAACCAAGACAAAGAGCAAACATTTTTAAATAACATGATTAGATATGTAAACTTTGGATACACCTTAACAAGTAATGATAAATTTAAAACTAGGCAAGAAGATACTGTATTTTCCTTCAATGTTTTCAAAATGTTCCCTCGCAATAGAAACTTATTTAATATAT
>ENA-OQVM01000425-OQVM01000425.1-marine-metagenome-genome-assembly--contig:-NODE-425-length-66929-cov-9.884611_pt1 | contig 66929 bp, 56 predicted proteins | sample MGYA00237776_ERZ505498 | MGnify/ENA primary metagenome ERZ505498 (study PRJEB26159, sample SAMN06265151) | marine metagenome | isolation source: Helgoland LTER site | place: Germany:Helgoland, sampling... | reverse complement strand
TGGTCACACTATGCTTTAGGTGCTTTTAAACGGATGCCTTTGACACCTATCAGACTGTTTATCTTTCACTACCGTCCCGTTAGTACTCCGCAGTTGGGCAGCCAATACAAGACCTTCTTGGTAGACTCACAAAGACAATAGATAAAGCAAAGCACTTACAAAACTGAACAATTGATAGGTATTTATAACCGCACTAAGAGCTTTGTTTTTCGCCACAATCTGGCCACAGTGAGCTTTAGTAATGAGTCAAAAATACTTGAAAGGATTTTTACTGAGGTTTAGCCTAACCAAACGCTTGGACAAATCCAAGAAACAGAGAAGGATTAGCTGAGAGGATTTTAAAGACTTTTAAAGTATTCAAAACTGACAATAATGCAAAAAATGGCGGAGCGGACGGGATTCGAACCCGCGACCCCCGGCGTGACAGGCCGGTATTCTAACCAGCTGAACTACCGCTCCGCAGCGACCAAGCTAACTACACAATTGTAGCCAACAGGACTTGGTGGGTGTTACAGGGGTCGAACCTGTGACCTACGGCTTGTAAGGCCGTCGCTCTACCAACTGAGCTAAACACCCGAGTATCAGCACTCTCTCGAGGGCGCGTATGTTACCTTGTCTAGCCTCCCTGTCAATTAGACTCGTACATAGTCACCGCTTTTTTTTCTGCATTTTTGCAACTAAGTATTCGCCGTCCGCTTTATCCGGCGCTTGATTAAGCCCTAGGCTCAAACAACGCCCCTATGACATAGGTCCTTTCTCGTAATTACCGGTTATCAGGTGCCTACCGACTAGGTTGTAATGACTTTCGCGTGCTTGCACATGCTGAGTGATCACATGCATATCTTGAAACCGCCGCTGTATTAAGTGATCTTGATAAATGCCCGTGGATCCCACTACTTTATAAGCAAGATCGACTATTTCAGCACACTCACGAATGACATGAGTACCCGCCAAACGCATGGCGCTACGGCTTTCATCGCTAGCGTAGGAATTATTTTCCACCTCAGCCCAACCCTGCTCTGCCGCGCTATAAAGGTACGCGCTGGCACCCCGCCACCGAGCCATTGCCTGAGCCACAAATCGCTGCACGTTGCCATCGTCTTTAAGCTTTAGTGAGGCATACCTGGGTAACTTACCCTCAGCCACTGCCAACGCGTCGCCTAGAGCTCCCCTCGCAACGCCTAGGGTTAACCCGGCGAAGCTTAAAGCAAACAACAGCGCCGACGGAATTCGCGTAATCGGGTCATCTATTGCTGCTACTTTACCCATATCAGCTACATGGTCAGCTGGAACGGTTAAGTTTTTACAGTTGAATTCAAAACTGCCTGTACCGCGTAATCCCGGCACCTGCCAATTATCCGTGAATGTCACCGCTGCAGGCTGGAAAAAAGCAATACGCCAAGGGCCGTTAGCACCCATCCGCGCAGCGCCCGTCATTAACGTAGCGTGCTGACAACCCGAGGAAAAACCCCAGTTACCGTTGAGTAAGTAGGCATCGCCTTGTTTAGATATTTGGCAATCAAAAGGGGGGCCATTGGCAATGCAAACGTCCTTTTCGGCCCAAATTTGCTGGATAACCGCCCTATCTAGCCACAATGACTGGGTTGCAATAACAGCTGCTTGATTCACACACCAAGCAGTGCTGGTATCGACCATAGCCAAGCGTTGAATAATTCGCATGTGCTCAGGCAAATCCAAACCCAACCCACCAACCGCGTGGGGTATTAGACTGCGAAACAGTCGGGCCTGATGCAGCGCCTGCAATACCGGCGGCACGATAATACGCTGGGTTTCTATTGCATCCCTGTACGCTGTAATGCTCTTTTCAAGTGCCCCCAATTCCATCCAACACCTCTAACTTAAGCCGCTCAAATTTGCGCAGCTATACCTCGTTTTTAGCCCATCATTTAACAACAATCTCACCAAGATATGCCTGCACTGACGCAAGCCAGGCACAAAAGTTAACACAAAATAGCCACTAACCCCTTACTGAGCTATGCCACTCTAGAGCCAATGGTTACTAACATAGATTTTTGTGTAGACTGCATTTATCACTATTTACACGGGAGTCAGATATGGGTTTTGTTAAATCATTTTTTGTCTTTGTCATTAAGGCAGCGCTCATAGTCGCTGTTGCCACGGTGCTGTTTTTATACGGTATGAAGTTTGCTGACGGTCCTTGGGGCCTGGTTCAAGGCGGTCCGTTTAGCACAGGCGAACTAGTCGAAGAACAAACAGATTGGGCTTTCATAAAAGACAAAGACACGGTTGAGTTTCAGTTGCTTGAACCTATAAGTTCTAGAACCACTTGGGTCATGGAGCATGAAGGCCGTATTTTCATTCCATCCGGATACATGCTCACCGACTACGGCAAGATCTGGAAAAAATGGCCCATTCACGCTGAAAAAGATGGCCGAGCTATTTTGCGTGTAGACGGTAAACTGTTTGAGCGCACCTTAGTGCGGGTCATCGATGATCCAATATTACCTCCGGTCTTGGCTGAGCTAAGTCGTAAATACGCGGGCGGTGCACCTATACCCGTAGAAGAAGTCACCCGAGGTTCGCTGTGGGTTTTTGAATTAGTAGAACGATAAAAGAGCAATAAATATGAGCCCAGAGCCTAATGCCACCCAAGCCCTTACTGGGTTACGTATTCTTGACTTCACCCAGGTCTTAGCCGGCCCTTTTGCTACCCAGCAATTGGCCCAGCTGGGCGCTCAGGTGATCAAAATTGAGCAGCCGGTTACCGGCGACATGACTCGGGGGCTTATGGCAGCCTCAAGTGATGGCATGTCACCTTCGTTTTTAACCTGCAACCTGGGCAAGCGCAGCTTGGCATTGGACTTAAAACATCCTCGGGCGAAAGAAATTATTTTCAAATTAGTCAGCCAAGCAGATGCCGTGGTGGAAAATTTTAAGCCCGGTACCATTGAACGCCTTGGTTTTGGCTATGACGCAGTCAAAGCGGTAAAGCCGGATATTGTATACGCGTCTATTTCTGGGTTTGGACAACAAGGGCCTCGCGCAAACCAACCCGCCTTTGACGGCGCCATTCAAGCCTTTGCTGGCATGATGAGTATTAGTGGCCACCCAGAAACTGGCCCCGTACGCTCCGGCTACTTCTCAGTAGATATGAGCACTGCTTTGAATGCAGCGTTTTCTATTACCGCCGCACTATTTCGCAGACACGTGACCGGTGAAGGCCAACGTATCGACATATCAATGCTGGACACCGCCATGATGATGCAGGCGCCACAAATGACAGCTTTTACAGTAAATGATGTGCTGCCAGAGCTGGTAGGTAACCGATCGCCAACGAAACAACCCACCTCGAACGTATTTAAAAGCGCGGACGGCCATGTGCAAATCATCGCTATGAAAGAAGCGCAGGTATTGAACTTGTTTAAAGTACTGGGCCACGAACAGGACTACGCCAAATATTCAGATCCCAGTACGCGTTTGAAACTGGCCGATCAGATCAATGCTATTTTGCAGCCGATTATCGCAAGCCAGACTACAGAGCATTGGCTGCAAACATTCAATGAGGTGGGTGTACCTGTTTCAGCCATTCAAAACCTAGCCCAAGTTGCAGCAGAAGCACAGTTTGAACATCGGCTAGCATTTACCGAGATAAATCGCCCTGGCGGGGAAGATAAAGTGCGCGTAGTTAGCGCCAGTCACATGGCGAATCCGGCGCCACCTGTTGTGCAATCTCCACCGCCGACTTTAGGAGCACACACTGGCGACATTTTGGCAGAGTTGGGCTACAGCCCAAAAGATATAGATCAGATGCGCGAGGAGCATCTGATTTAAAAGATCTTTGGTGGTTTAACCGGTACGAGTAAATGACTAATGCCACCACCCTAGCAGTTCAGCTAGGGTGAAAGGCCAGCATCTAACCTTTCTGCTTTAAGTCCGGTGCGTGGTGGGCTGGTATAGCACTCTGTGCATCGGCTTCTTCAGCCAACGCTGCAACAGCACGTTCATTGCCCATAATCTTCGCCATTACCGCCTCACCAGCACGATCAAATACCCCGCGATTTTCAATCACAAATTTTTGCGACTCGCGATATTGATCTAACATGCCGTTTATTTCTGGAATGACATAACGGGCAACCATATCCCAACTCTCAAAGGTATCCTGACGGTTGGCCCAATCATGAACAAACCCCACCACGGTGCCATAGCCACCGGTCAGTGCAAGCATATCTCGTAGCGCCGCAATCAAATCGTCGGGAGTACCAATAATCGACCCACTACCGGGCTGGGAGGCCATTTCAACCGCTTCATCTGGCGAGCTATAAGCTTCCGCACCAGGGCGCATCAACGTGCCAACGGTATATTCATTGTGCCAGCGGAACAGCCCGTTTTTCGCCTGTTCTTTAGCTTTTTCACGAGTCTCTGCAATATGCCAAGACATCACCACACGCCAATCATCGCGATTAACTGTATTACCATACTTAGCCGCGGCGTCTTCGGCAAAGGCCCACTGAGTAGACAACGCTTGCAAGCCGGCAGTGGTCATAGAGGCAATAGACAGCACACCAGTACCGTACTTACCGGCTAAAGTCATGCCTGAAGGACTCACCATAGAAGCCACCACAAGTGGCAGATCTTTTTGCAATGGCAGTAATTGTAATGCTGCGTCATTGAGTTCAAACCAATCTGACTTATGGCTGAAGCGTTCATCGCCCCGTAACAGTTTTTGAATAACGCCTATGGCTTCGTCCTGGCGGTCACGCTGTACCATGGGGTCGATACCCAGAGTGTGGGCATCCGAGGGCAGTGCGCCGGGACCAGATCCAAATATGGCACGACCTTGGGTCATATGATCTAGTTGTACTATGCGCTGGGCCACATTAAAAGGGTGATGATAAGGTAGAGAAAGAACCCCTGTACCTAACTTTATACGGTGTGTGCGTTGCCCCGCTGCGGCAAGAAACATTTCTGGACTGGCGATCATTTCCCAACCGGTAGAGTGATGTTCACCACACCAAAATTCGTCAAAACCAAGTTTGTCCAAATGCTCAGCGAAATCTAAATCTCGTTGAAATTGAAGCGTCGGGTGTTCACCAATGGGGTGATGGGGTGCAACAAAGGCACCGAACCGCATATTTGTCATAGCTGTCTCACGTTTACTCAGTAGGCAAGTATAGACCATTTCACAGAAATCTAGGTGATCACTACCCGACAACCGCTACCGCTGGTAACAAAAATAAGTCCTCGCAAGAAATTATTGTCATTTCCGCGTGGCAAATAGTTACCTTGCCAAACATATTGTCTAGAATAGCCGGCTGTTCGCTGGGACCACTTAAATAGACAAGCGAATATTCCACAAATTGGATACGGGACATTTATGGCTGACACGCAGCATCACAAGCTAATCGTTTTGGGTTCTGGCCCAGCAGGTTATACCGCAGCCCTGTACGCTGCACGTGCCAACCTCAAACCGGCGCTAATCACTGGTGTTGAAGTCGGCGGTCAGTTAACCACAACAACGGAAGTTGAAAATTGGCCCGGCGGTCACGCAGAACTACAAGGCCCAGAGCTAATGGTAGAAATGGCAGCCCACGTTGAACGTTTTGACGCCATCACCATATCTGACCATATCCACACCACCCAACTCAGCAAAGACGGCTCACTGCATACACTAATTGGTGACCAAGCCACCTATACCTGTGAGGCGTTAATTATCTGCACTGGCGCGTCGGCCCAATACTTAGGCTTAGACAGCGAAGAAGCATTTAAAGGCAAAGGCGTCAGCGCCTGCGCAACATGCGACGGTTTCTTTTATCGCGGTCAAGATGTGGCAGTAGTAGGCGGCGGTAATACCGCTGTGGAAGAAGCCCTCTACCTGGCTAATATTGCTAAAACAGTTTACCTAGTGCACAGACGCGATGCGTTGCGCTCCGAAAAAATCCTGCAAGACCGCCTTTTTAACAAAGAAAATATTGTCCCAGTATGGAATCACCAACTAGCTGAAGTGTTAGGTGATGATATGGGCGTGACAGGCATGCGTTTAAAAGGCAATGACGGCTCTGAACAAAGCATTGATCTAACCGGAGTATTTATTGCTATTGGACATATCCCCAACACTGAGCTGTTCAACCAGCAAATGGATATGGAAAACGGCTACATAACTATTGCCAGCGGTCTTGGCGGCAATGCTACAGCTACTTCAGTGCCCGGAGTATTTGCTGCCGGCGATGTTGCAGACCATATTTATCGTCAAGCCATTACCAGCGCCGGCTTTGGCTGCATGGCAGCGCTAGATGCAGAGAAGTACCTCGACGCTAAAGCTTAGTTAAGGCGTTTGCATAAATGGCGGCGCGGGAAATCGAAAAGGCTAGAAATTCAATCGGCGCATCAAATTTACTACTGGGCCTGAAACTGGCTAAAGCGGCAACCCGATTGGCGCCACCTCATCCATTTAGTGAAAAACTACTAAACCTGCTGTACGGCAATTTGCTCGGCAATCTTCTTTGACCAAATCTTTGGTCCTTCAATGTGCACAGACTCACCGGTGGAATCCACACTCACAGTCACAGGCATGTCTTTGACTTCGAATTCGTAAATTGCTTCCATACCCAACTCTGGAAATGCCAGTAAAGTTGATTTAGTGATGGCTTTGGCCACCAGATAAGCAGCGCCGCCTACTGCGATCATAGAAACCGCTTTGTTATCACGAATAGCATCAATAGCAAGTTGGCCGCGTTCGGCCTTCCCAATCATGCCAGCAAGACCCGCTTGTTCCAGCATAGTGCGAGTGAACTTATCCATACGTGTTGCCGTAGTGGGGCCTGCAGGACCAACAATTTCTTCACGCACAGGGTCTACTGGCCCAACGTAGTAAATAATTCGGTTAGTAAAATCTACGGGTAAAGGCTCGCCCCGACCAATCATATCTACAAGTTTTTTGTGTGCCGCATCTCGACCCGTGAGCATTTTCCCGGACAACAGCAACGTATCGCCAGACTTCCAAGCCTGAGTCTCTGCAGGGGTTAACGTGTCGAGATTGACCTTCTTCACATCACTACCCAACTCAAAATCAATCTCTGGCCACTCGGACATATCCGGTGGCGTAAACTCTGCGGGACCCGAACCATCTAAAGTGAAATGAATATGTCGAGTAGCTGAACAATTAGGAATAATCGCCACAGGCTTGTTGGCGGCGTGAGTTGGATAGTCTTTTACCTTCACATCTAACACTGTCGTTAAACCGCCCAAACCTTGAGCACCAATACCCAAACCGTTGACCTTCTCAAACAATTCCATACGCAATTCTTCAAGGTGGTTCGACGCGCCCCGCTCCTGCAATTCGTGCATGTCCAATGTTTCCATTAGAGATTCTTTGGCCAAAAGCATAGCTTTTTCAGGCGTACCACCAATACCAACACCCAAAATACCTGGCGGGCACCAACCGGCACCCATTGTTGGCACTACGCTGAGAATCCAATCCACCACGGAGTCAGACGGATTGAGCATGGCAAACTTTGCTTTCGCTTCGCTGCCACCGCCCTTAGCAGCCACTTCAATTTCCAACTTATCGCCCGGGACAATCTTGGTGTGAATAACCGCTGGGGTATTGTCTTTAGTATTGGCTCTGGCGCCATCTGGATCTACGAGTACCGAGCCGCGCAGAACATTATCTGGGTGGGTATAGCCCCGACGTACACCTTCGTTAATCATGTCTTCTAAAGACAATTCAGAGTCCCACTGCACATCCATGCCCACAGACATCAGCACGTTCACAATGCCTGTATCTTGGCAGATTGGCCGTTTACCCAGCGCGCACATCCGTGAGTTGACCAACACCTGAGTCAGTGCGCCCTTAGCTGCGGGTGATTCTTCGCGCTCCCATGCACCACGCATCGCTCGAATAAAATCCGTTGGGTGATAATAGGAAATAAATTGCAAAGCATCCGCAACGCTTTGAATAAGATCTTCTTGCTTAATAATGGTCATTTACTACTCCGTATGATCCACAAATAAATTAGTTCTGGTCAGCCATGGCCGCAAGAGCCGGCACTTCACAAAATTGTTCTAGGTCTGCTTTCTTACTGACATATTGATTGCGGTTTGCGCCCGCGCACCAACTCGGCATAACCATGGAATAGAGTCCGCTTCCACCAGCCATAAGCAGCAAAATATCTTCGGGCTTATCAAAGCAGCGATACGTATCGCCCTTAATCCGTGCAGCAAAGTTGGCAGAAAAGTAAGCCAGCCGCTCGGTAGGATAATGGGTCAACTGCCAAAGCTTAGTAATTATTGCGCGTCGGTCAAAGTCATTGTCATGGAGAATTTTGGCATGCTCAGGATTGAGTATCACCACCGCGCCACCACCTGTTAATACCGCGTTATTGGTGGCCATGTTAGCCAAACCAATTGCCAAAACTTCGAGCAACTTATTGGCATCCTCGGAATCATCAGCGTCACCACTGTACATAACCGAGTGCGGTGCTTCCGCGCCAATTACTGTGACTACGGTATCATCGGGCGCAAAACCTAAATCTGTGTGCATGGCGGTGAAGGGTGAGTGCTCTTCATCTTCAGCCAAGCAATAGGTGAACTTACCGGGGTGACCTAGCAACGCCATATCCGATTCGCCAGGTCGTGCACCACCAATATTGATCATGCACAGGCGCAGCGCACGCCCTATGCAGGCGTTGGCTCTATGACCCGGCCCAAGCGCACCAAAACCGGAGGCCAAGGGACCACAGCTATGTCGGCCGGGACCGTTAACTATAATCAGCGGTGCTGTGCAGTGAGTTGTCGACTGCATTTCAGCTAAATCGAAGAGCGGGTCGAGTACTGCATTAACTGCCCCCATCACAATGGGCATGTGATCGGGTAAACAGCCTGCCATTACCGCGGCCGTAGCAACTTTACCAACAGTGGCTACACCGTTCGCTGGGCCCATACTGCCTAGCTGCAAATCTGCATCCAAACCTGTCGCCAAAACTAAGGTGCTAACCCGATCAGGAGTTGGAACTATTACTGGCAAGCCATCTGTACAGCCTGCCTCGTGCAACATTTCTAACGCCGCGCTTTCATCAACGGCTTGTAAAAGGTCAGTCATTTTTAAGGCCGCCAATAATCTGCGCCGCCATAGCCTCGGCAACACTGCGCAGGTGGGCTGTACCTGTACCTGCTAATGGGTGGGGTAGCTGCACTCTGGGAAACGAGGGCATGCCTAAGGCTTGGGCAACAAAATTGCCTTGCGGCCAAAAATCTTCAGTCACCAGCGACACTGCAGGGATACCTAGTCGAGCTGTATTGATGCCGTCACGCACGGTGCCGGTAGTACAGCTGCCTCAGTGCCCGTAGGCGGCGACAACTGCCTGACAGCTTTTGCGGATATCTTCCAACATGCTCTCAGGGGCTGGGATAGAGGCATTGCCTTTGTTCCAGACCTTTATCTCAAGGGCGGGTAATTGCTCTTTCAATACATCGCCAATGTGTCGTAAAAAGTTCTCCGAATCTGGAAAACCATTGGCCAGCAAACCTAGAGTAATGCCTTGGCCTTCATTGGCCGTCACATCACAACTAAGCTCATAGGCTTCTTCACTCTGGGGTTTCTCCCCTCTTGGGTCATGAAAACTAATCATAATTCGCCTCCAAATTAGACACTTGGGTATATCTTCCGGGGGTCAAAATTCACGCCTAGTAAAAAATACCGACCTGATGCACCGCCCTTCCGAACATTCTCTGACAGCCTTACATTCTACTCAAGCTGGAGAAATTTTGCTGTACAAACAGTACACTGGAGCGCAACACAAATAGGGGTTAAGCCAAGGATCAATTATGTATAACCTAGCCGCTGGCAAGTTCATTAGCCAACTCATTCGTATTATTCGCCCACGCAACACTTTAACAAATATTGGCTTGGTAGCTTTAGTCGTTGGCATCAGTGGCTGCGCTCCAGAACCCAAATCAGGTGCGCAGCTAGCCCAATCCTTATTGATTATCGACACCCACATTGATGTGCCCTATCGACTGAAGCAGTCTTGGGCAGATGTCAGTAATGCTACTGATGGAGGCGACTTTGATTACCCTCGCGCCGTTGCAGGCGGTTTGAACGCACCTTTTATGTCAATTTACATCCCAGCAAGAGTAGATGAAGCCGGTGGCGCTTACGCCCTTGCCGATGAACTGATTGATGACATGGAAAAAATCGCCACTAGCGCGCCGAAAAAGTTCGCTATAGCAACTTGCAGTGATGACCTACAAAACCATTTTAAAAAAAACCTCATTTCACTCCCCCTCGGCATGGAAAACGGTGGGCCAGTAGCCACATCTGAAAAGGCATTAACGCACTTTTTCAATAGAGGCATTCGCTACATTACTTTGGCGCATAGTAAGTCGAATAAAATCTCTGATTCGTCTTATGACGAAAACGAAGCATGGCAGGGACTCTCCCCGTACGGCAAAGAGCTAATCAATCGAATGAATAATCTCGGCGTAATGGTCGATGTCTCACATGTCTCAGACGCAGCCTTTTATCAGGTCATGCAACTCAGCAAAGCTCCGGTCATTGCCTCGCACTCCTCGCTACGCCATTACACTCCGGGGTTTGTGCGCAACATGAGCGACGACATGGTGAAAACACTAGGTGCCGCCGGCGGCATTATCCAAATCAATTTCGGTACCAGCTTTTTAACGCAAACCGCTCAAGACTACTCAAAGCAACGCCGTGCAGCGGTTACAGCATTTATGACCAAAGATCCTGGCGCGCCGTTAAAGTCTGACGACCCGACAGTTAAAACCTACGCGGAACAATATGCAGCAGATAATCCCTACCCTTTTGCTAACCTAGATGATGTTTTAAACCACATAGATCGCGCGGTTGAACTGGCTGGAATAGACGCTGTGGGTATAGGCTCGGACTACGATGGTGTAGGCGACTCACTACCTACAGGACTAAAGGACGTAAGCACCTACCCCAACCTCATAGATGCCTTGCTAGGCAGAGGCTATAGCGAAGGCGAAATCGCAAAAATACTAGGCGGCAACGTACTGCGAGTATGGCGAGAAGTAGAAGCCTATGCCGCCAGCCAGGGCACTGCCAAGCAGTGCCGAACCTGAGCAAAGCAATAACGTACCCGTCAGCGTATTGAATTTGTAGTCACCGGCATGGGGCCTCTATTGAAGGAAGACTCTTTGAACCGGTCTCTTTGATGCAAAACTATTTGAAGTAAAACACTCTTATGAAAGACTCTTATAAAAGACTCCTGCGGAAGACTCCTGCGGGAGAAGGAAATAACTGGATAGCCTATCTATCCAGTGTGACCGAAGCAGGCCACAAAACTCCATTCAGCTCGCGCTGCCATCTACTATCACACCTTGGTTCAACAGCTCTTGAATATAGCTTTCATCTAAGTCAAAACTGCGCAGCACCGACAAGCTATCCGCGCCAATATCCGGCCCACGCTTAGGTGTTTTCTTGGCTTCTCCCTTAATGTTAATCGGGCTACCTATAGTCAGTTTATAGTCATCGCCTGCATCGCCTGTTTCAACAATTACACCGTTGGCACGCAACTGCTTGTCTAGCAAAACCTCACTCATGGTTTGCACTGGACCGTAGGTAATGCCCTGCTCGTCCAACCGACTACTCGCCTGCGCATAAGTTAGCTGGCTAAATGCGGTGGCAATCGCAGCTTTAAACTCCACTCGATTGCGCATGGCCAAACGCACAGATTCGAACCGAGCATCAGACAACCAAGCTTCGGTACCTAAGGCCGCACAAAGTCTCGGGTACTCGCGGTCTGTATTGATCATAGTCAGCACAAGAAAACGGCCATCTGCCGTTTCATAACACCCTGCAAATGGGTTTATCCAACCAGTTTCCTGCCGGTGGGTGGCAAGATCGTTGCCGGCAATGACACCCTGCAAAGCCATACCATTAGCCCATACACCGTTAGCGGCTAATGATGTAGACACCATACTGCCCTTACCGGTTTTTTCCCGTCGATATAAACCACTCATAATGGCGGCGAATAACGCTGTAGCTGTTGAGTGATCGCCCATGCCCGGCGCGGGCGATAGTGGTGTTTGCCCCGGTTCGCGCACAAATTCCATCATCCCTGAGCGTGCCCACCAAGCGGTCACATCAAAGGCACGCCGCTGACTCTCAAGCCCTTGGTCCCCATAGCCACTGATATGAGCAAAAATTAGGCGTGGGTTGATTTCACTCAGGCGCTCATACTCCAGCTGATAACGACTCAACTGATTTTCTAAAAAATTGGTAGTCATTACATCGGCACCAGCAATCAACTTGTGCATTAACGCCTGGCCTGCGTCCCGACTTAAGTCTAAGGCCAAACTCTGTTTATTCCTCGAAGTTAACTGCCAGTGGTATGGCACAGGATAGGCGCCTACCAAACCGCGATAGCCGTCACCACTGGGCGGTTCAATTTTAATCACCGTAGCACCGTAGTCTGCCATTATCGTGGCAGCCCCGGGGCCGGCTAAAAACGTCGCCGCATCTATTACAGTAATATCATCTAAAAAGTAGTCCATAAGTTCTCTCCCCTTCTTGGTACGCACTTCAACCGATCTGTTATAACGTGTAATGCGTGGTTAAAACAAATTCGCGGGACGCGGTCCTATACCAACCAAACCTTCCCCAAGGCGCGATTAACATTAACATCTGCAGTTGTGGGAACTTTCCGCTTTGGCTGCTAGCAGTCGTTTTCGTGCATTGCCAGCACGCTAAAATTGCCCTGACCATCTAGCAAAATACTAAAGTTAATCGGTGCACAGCACACAAAACAATCTTCAATATAGTTTTGCTCTCCAGCGCTGGTATCCACCACCAATTCATAGGATTCGCCGCAGTAAGGGCAGGTGATATCAGTAGATTCGGTGTTAAAACGCATGGGCAAATGCCTCAATCAAAATTGTCAAAAACTTGCCTGCAGCTAAACAGAACTGGACCAAGAGTAACAGCGACTTTCTGTAATGCCGACTTTGCGCTGTTGAATCAAATTGCAGGAAAAAAAGAAACTCGACTTGGGATTATTGATCTGACACAGAGCATGCTACCTTTGGCGTCGTTTTTTTGCTCACTCTTGGTTTTAAAGGTAGTACACATGTCCGACTTACCCTTTTGGTACAACGCCGCTCTAGCGACACCCTCAGAATATGCGACGGTTAAAGTAGATGATATCGATATTGCGTATACCACTTGGGGCGAAGTAGGTAATCCCGGAATTGTGCTTATCCACGGTAGCAATGCGCATATGGAATGGTGGCGTTTCACCGCCCCATTTTTAGCCGACCGCTTCCGCATAGCCGCCTTAGACTTATCAGGCAATGGCGACAGCGGTTGGCGCTCCCATTATAGCGGCGAGGCTTTTGCTAGAGAAGTCTGGGCTGTTTGCCAAGCCGCCGAACTCGGGCCAAAACCCATCGTCGTCGGACACAGCTTCGGAGGCTTCGCGGCATTGGAAGCTGCCCATTACTACGGCGAGCAAATGCGCGGTGTTTTGTTTATGGATTTCACCGTAGCACCAAAAGCCGAGTACATTGAATGGGGTATGCGAGTTGAACGCGAAGGCGTGGAAGCTGGTCGCAAACTGCGAGTTTATGAAGACAAGGAAACCGCTCTAGGTCGGTTCCGCTTTATTCCCGAACAACCCGGTGTCGAACCTGCGGTACTTCGGCACTTAGGCGACTATGGACTAAAACAAGTAGAGGGCGGGTGGACTTGGAAATTTGACCCCGGCATATTCGACTACATCGAAATGGGTAGCGATCAAGAGGACAAATTCCGACAGTTGGTGTGTCGTACCGCCCTTATGTTGGGAGAACAAAGTGAAGATGAGGGTGCATTGTACGGCGAACAGATGATGGCTATGACTGATGGCAAAATGCCCAACATTACCGTACCCGGTACCTATCACCACCTGATGTTTGACCAACCCATAGCAGTGGCTATGGCAATGAAAATACTCTTCCTTGAATGGTTGGTGGAGTAAGGTTGCGACAACCCGGCCAGAGCAGATTTTAGCTTACTGTAACCGGTCAAGGAGCCTCTGGCTCAGATTCATAGCGCTGGGCCAAATCTGCACGCATCCGGGCGTGAGTTTCGCCATCTAGTTTGTATAGACGCGCGAGAAAAATCATTAAGACCATTAAGCCTATTGGCACAACTGTCATCAAATGCAAAATCATGTCTAGCGTTTCTGCTGACTGAGGTTGATTAGCCACATAGCCCACCGTAGCCAGAGCTGTCGCCACTCCCGCCCCACCCAAAGCCTTGGCCAGCTTTTGAAAGAAACTCGACATTGAATACACAGCGCCGTCTGCGCGCTTGCCAAAACGCCACTGCGCATAATCTACCGTATCGGGAATCATAGCCCAGCCCAATACCGCAATAGGTGCTCCACCTAAAGCCACAAGGCAACCCCAAAAAATCACCCAAACAGGTTCGCTTACCGGCGTGAGGTAAAAGCCGATACTGGCAAGCACGGTAAACAATGCGCCTATTTGAATAGCACCCGCTTTACTAAACCGTTCTGCCAACCTAGGCACAAAGACTAAGCCGACAAACATTGTCGCTAACGTGGCAGCAAAAAAAGCGCCAATTAAATCTGGCCTTCCTACATTGTAGGAAAAATAATATATGGTCACCGTTTGCCTAACAGTAAAACTCAGCATACCTAGAGTGAACAAGGCAATCACAATAAGCAGGGGAGGGTTATAAAAAACTGCGCGCAGGCTGTCGTTGAGCGACAGTTTCTGCTCAGGCGGTGGTTGCACCACTTCCTTAGTGTTAGAGAAAGTAATAAGCAATAGCAGCGTTGCCACGCATGCAAATATGCTCATAATCAACACATAACCCTCTGCCGGATTTGCAAACATGCGCACCCACTGAGCAACGCCCACTGAGACAATGAGGGCGCCGCTAAACGCAAATGCCATACGAAACGTAGACAACCTAGTGCGCTCTTGATAGTCATCAGTGAGGGATGCCGTTAGCGCAGAATACGGTATGGTCACAACGGTATACAAAATACCGAACAAGGTATAAGTCACATAAGCCCAAATCACCTTGCCGCTCTCATCTAAATCAGGCACCGAAAAAGTTGCCACGGTAATAGCACCCAAGGGCAAAGCACCCCATAAAAGATAGGGACGCAGCCGACCCCAGCGAGTGCGAGTACGCTCAGCGATAGCGCCCATCAGTGGGTCAGTGACGGCATCAACCATACGTGCCACTAAGAATACGCCTGCTGCTGCCGCCGCACTGATGCCGAGCACATCGGTATAAAAGTACAAGAGGTAGGTCAAAGTTGAAATAAAGTATAAGTTGATGCCTAAATCGCCTACGGCATAACCCAAACTGGCTTTAAGCTTCATTATCCGATAATTCCTCGCTGCTCTAATTCCTGAATTTCATCATCACTGATACCCAACGATTCCAGCACCGATCTTGAATCTGCGCCGGGGTCCGGCGCGCCATGATCTAATTTCTCAGGATGGGGAAAACTAGACAAATTTATGGGCGAGCGCACTAGGCCTAACTCACCCATTTCTGGATGCGGTGCGGGAACAGCCATAGCCAAGTGTTTAACTTGCTCATCCTCAAATCCATCAGCAATGGTGTTGATAGGACCACAAGGGACACCTGCTTCATTCAATCGCGTCACCAACTGCGCCACTTCAAACTGCTGGGTGAGCAAATTCATGTCCGCCTTTATCTGTTCTTTGTGGCGAATTCTTGAGCCCACACTGGCATAGTCGGGATGCTTAAAAAGCGCCGTAGCACCAAGGGCATCACAAAACCTTTGCCACATCTGGGTGCCAAATGCGGCAATATTTACATGCCCATCTTTAGCGGTAAAAGTACCCATTGGCACTTGAGTGGGGTGATCATTACCCTGCTGATCTGGCACTTCACCATTCATGGTATAGCGCGCACCTTGAAAATCTAACTTCGACAACATGGATTCAAGCAATGAGGTGTGGACCCACTGGCCTTCGCCGGTGCGCTCACGGTGGAGTAGCGCGAGCAATATACCTTGGCCCAGAAACATACCAGCAGAAGTATCAGAAATAGCTACGCCCACCCGCATAGGCCCTTGCCCAGGTTCACCAGTAACAGACATCAAGCCACTCATACCCTGAATGATTTGATCGACACCGGGCCGGGTACTGTAAGGGCCGTCTTGACCAAAACCGGAAATGCTGGCGTAAATAATTTTTGCGTTGATGGCCTTTAGGGTTGCGTAATCTACGCCGAGCCGATACTTCACATCGCTACGGAAATTCTCCACCACCACATCAGCATCCGCAGCCAACTTATGGAAAAGACTTCTACCTTGAGGAGATTTTAGATCTATAGATAACGAGCGTTTATTGCGGTGCAAATTCTGTTCATCAGAACCTCGCCTGCCACCAGTGACAGAACTGCCTTGCGCATCTTTACGCGGCGGCGGTTCAACTTTAATTACATCTGCACCCCAATCTGCTAGCAGGCGTACAGCCATTGGCCCAGCACGGGCAATAGTTAAATCAAGCACTCGAATATGCTTCAGCGGTCCATCCATATCTAACCATTCACTCCCAAACTATCGATTTACGCAAACCTCTGCTTAAAGCTCTATCTGCACTTAAAGACTTATGTTTTGCGAATCAGGCGGCCAGGCAGTGCGGTAGTTGCTTCACCACACTCGTAGGTCACTTCTCCGGATACCACAGTGGTTTCATAACCCCGTGCCTTTTGCTGCAAACGCGCACCACCTGCGGGGAGGTCGTTGACGATTTCAGGCAGTCCTGCATGCAAATTGTCAAAGTCGATAATATTCAAATCTGCCTTCATGCCTACCTGCAGCGTTCCGCGATCGTATAACTCCACAGCTCTGGCCGTGTCTTGAGTCTGACACTTTATAAGAGTGGGCAGATCTATGCCCTCGCCTCTAGTGCGGTCACGACCCCAATGAGTAATCAACGTGGTGATAAAACTGGCATCACAAATTGTCCCTACATGAGCGCCACCGTCACCCAAACCCATCACCGTATCTTTGTGCAAAATCATATCTCGACAACAATCCAAGTTGTCCTCGGCATAATTAGCAAAGGGCGTATAAAGCAGATTAGTACCATTATTTTGCAACAGCACATCGTAGATGTAGGACCAAGGGTCTAGCCCCCTCTGCATGGCTTGGGCATACAAACTATCCTTGGGATCAGGCTCGTAGTTTGGTGGATCACTCATTAACCAAATCTTTCGCCCCTCATCCATCAAGTTGTATAGACGAGCAAAACCGCGCCCTGTTTCCTCGGCCAGTATCTTTGCCTTACGCGCTGGATCAGCAAGCGTACCGCAGCGTTCCATTAGCGGCAAACGGCTTAATTCTGTAAATGAGGGCCGCGTAGTAAACGGCGCCAAAGTAGTAGTTAACCCCAACAATATGCCAATTGGGCGCGGCGCAACTTGCCCACGCATAACCAAACCACTGTCACTGGCTTGTTCAATTTTACCCAAAACTTTGCGCCAGCCGTGTGGACTAAGGCCTTGCGCCAAAGAAATAGACATAGGACGGCCCGAGGCATCTACCATTTGCTTCAGCAGGGAAAACTCACCATCTAAATCTTCAAAGTCTGAGATCATTTCCATAACCCCACGCCCAGCGGTTTTCAATGCGCTGGCCATACCCAACAACTCGTCCACTTCGGCTTGCAGGGTTGGGGTTGGTTCGCCCCGGGAAGTACGGTGATTGAGCGTTCGCGAACTGGTAAAGCCCAATGCACCCGCCGCCATTGCCTCAACGGTGAGTTGTCGCATTTGCGCAATGTCCTCTGCGGTAGCGGGTTCGCGGTCAGCGCCCCGCTGCCCCATGACATATACCCGCAAGGCCGCATGAGGAATCTGCGCGCCAATATCCATATCAAATTGGCGTTTAGCAAGGTAATCCATGTAGTCGGGAAAGCTCTCCCAATCCCAGCTTAAACCCTCATTCAGGGCGACCCCGGGTATGTCCTCTACCCCTTCCATCAGCTCTATCAGTAAGTCGTGATCAGTTGGTCTTACAGGCGCAAAACCAACGCCACAATTACCCATAACCACGCTGGTGACACCATGATGACTGGAAGGTGACATGCGATTAGACCAAGTGGCCTGACCGTCGTAATGGGTATGAATATCTACAAACCCCGGCGCAACAATAGCGCCCTCTGCGGAAAGCTCACGCTTGGCTGAACTATTGATTGGCCCCGTGTCACTGATTTCAACAATTTTGCCACCGCGGACACCAATATCGCCGGTAAACTCTGCTGCGCCGGTGCCATCAATAATCCGTCCACCGCGCACAATAAGATCAAGTTGACTCATCCCTCTACCCCTTACTCTCTTAGCTTAGTTTTATCACACCTATGGCGGGATAAGTACCAACCACATGCATTGGCAGATGTCGCTCTAAAGGTGATGAGAATAAATTTGCGCGCAACTTTTGTGTGCGAAGACTGTCCAATAGGCCGTTTATTCGTCTCGAGCAATATAGTCCTTAGGGCGAGGCCTTTCCTTTGTCCACGAGGCTTGTATGCCCTGCCGTCCCAAACTCTGCGCAAATTTACTGAGTGTTGGTCGCTCTCTGACCAGCTGCATTTCTGGCACCCCCCAGCCACAGGAGGTTTGTACTACCTCTATATGCACAACAAAAAACTGTCTAGCGCCCACTTGCTCAGGCATTAAAGACACATAGTCTGGCCAGGCATCATCCCTGGGTAGGACACACTGAGCATTGCCATAAACACGTAAAATTTGCGGTTGCTTCGCGAATGAACACCACATGAGTGTCATACGTGGCACGCTTTGTAGGTGAATAAAGGTCTCATTGCCACTGCCTGTCAAATTCAGCCAAACCAGCCGATTAGCGTCCAAAATACGCAGGCTATCCATACCCTTAGGCGAGATATTCACGGGGCTTTTTGCATCAGCTGTAGCGACAAAGAACATTTGCTGAGCCTCTACAAAGGCTCTGTGATCGTCACTTAGAGACTTACAGTATTCGGCCATAACCCTTTCCTTCAACTCTGTTTAAAACATTTATTCAATTGATAAGTTATTAAAGCACCGCGCATAGACCGAAGACACTTTACAAAGGATCAACGGAATGAGTTGTGGAGTAATCGGCAAGCAGTTCAATGCACCATATCGAGATAATTTGATGCACCAGCACGGGGCGGGAGACGCTTCAACAATTTACTTAGTCTTCAGCTACACTGCTGGGGTCTTGAACAAAAATTCCTCCATAAAGAGGTCTTGAGGGAAGCGGGAGACCCTATACTTAAGTTGACCCATAGCGTGTGGGCCAAAAAAATACGCCTAACCTACTAACTATACATAGCTAGAAGCGGCAATTACTAGAACAAACAATCCACGTGCAATTGCACCTAAATGACAGCTGGGGAGCGTTATTCATGAGCATTGAAATTAAGCATTTCTTACCTTTTTCACCACAAACCATTTGGGCCATAGTTGGTTCGCCCGGCCGAGTAGATTGGGTACCCGGCGTTGAATCCTGTGATTTCGACGGCGAAGTAAGACGCTTCAAAATGGCAGGCGCAGGCGGTTTAGCTGAACGTATTGTCAGCCATGATGATGCACAAATGTTTATGGAGTATTCAGTTGTAGAATCTACCCCGCCATTGAAATCTCATTTGGCTTCAATAAACCTCAACCCTCAGGGCGACGGTACTGAATTCACTTGGTGTACTGACGTAGAGCCCGTTGAAGTTGAACCCTTTATCAAAAAAGGCATGCTGGGCTCGTTGGCGCTGCTAGAGCAAATCCTGGCTGCAGAAAGTAGGTCTTAACGCGGTCAGATAGCACTTAGTAACCGTCAAATTGGCATGCTACTGCCCCGTTGCTGACAAAGTTGGGCACAGTTCTGTCGGGTATCGGCTAGAACAAACCGCCCATCTCTAACAGGGAAAAGAACCTTACCACGAGCGTGCAATATTAACCCTTGATTACGGCAACCTGCCCTCCTTACGTAAATGCTTTTCAAGCAGTGGGCAGGCTGCGCCTGATAATCCAACGCCAGCTGCTCGCCTTGTAATAGACGTTATCAGCAAATGCCATAAACTAAAGTTATAAACTCTGACCCTGAGAAAAGATGTATGAAACGCCTCACTCCAACCTATATCTACTTTGCCATTGGACTTTTTGTATTCTCTGCGGCTGTTGCTATTTACACCAACCAAAATCCAAGCGTTAACGTCATCACTCCGGACAACGCCACCTTGCGCACCACCAGCTCGGGCAATGTTTTGGGCTATATTGGCGACAATGGAGCCTATACATGGAAGGGCATACCCTACGCTGAAGCACCTGATGGCGGGCTACGCTGGCGCGCACCGGCACCCGCTAGACCTCCACAGACACACAGCGTTATAGAAGCACTGGCTAACGGCCCTGTTTGTCCGCAATTTGCATCTCAACTCAGTGGCTCAGGTGAGGTCCCAGAAAGCGGCGTTGTCGGAAGCGAAGACTGCTTGTACCTAAGCATTTATGCGCCGCCCAATGCAGAAAATTTGCCGGTGATGTATTGGATACATGGCGGCGGCAACAGTATTGGCCAAGGGGGCAATTACGATGGCTCGAACCTAGCCATGCAGCGCGATGTTGTGGTTGTTTCCATCAATTATCGCCTTGGTGTATTCGGTTGGTTCACCCATCCAGCAATAGGTACAGGCAACCCAGAGGACGACTCAGGCAACTATGGCACACTAGATGCCATACAAGGCTTGAAATGGGTGCGCGAGAATATTGCTCAATTTGGTGGCAATCCGAATAACGTCACAGTATTTGGCGAATCCGCTGGTGGTCGAGATGCGTTAGCTATGATGGCTTCGCCATTAGCCAAAGGCCTTTTTCATAGAGCCATTATTCAAAGTGGCGGTTACAGCACCAATAAAATGTCAGTCGGCCAAAATTACGTTGAAGACGGCGGACATCCCTTCAGCTCGGCGGAGATTGTCACCAAACTGCTGATCGCCGATGGCACAGTAGACTCGCCAGAAGCAGCGAAAGAACTGCAGGCAGATATGAGCCGGTCTTATACACGTCAGTATTTGTACAATAAATCTGCCGAAGATTTCTTCCAAATCTTTGACTCCCAAGGCTTTGGTATGCTCAACCTGCCAGACAACTTCGCCGATGGCTCAGTGCTACCAGATCTCAGCGTTGAAGAACTGTTTTCTAATCTTGAAAATCATAACCCTGTGCCCGTAATGCTTGGGACCAACAGAGACGAACCTTCGTTATTTATGGCCCGAGACCCCCGCTACCTTGACAACTTCCTTGGTTTTTTGCCAAGGCTAAAAGACAAAGCCAGCTATAAACGCACGGTTAAATATGGCGCTCTCACATGGAAGGCTAGAGGGGTAGATGACCTAGCTCAATACATGACCAAGGCAGGTAATAACAACGTGTACGCCTATCGATTTGATTGGGACGAAGAACCTTCCCAACTGGGCTTTGATCTGAGCACAGCACTAGGTGCGGCCCATGGTCTAGAAATAGCCTTTGTTTTTAACGACTTTGAAGGCGGTTTTGGTATTGACTACTTGTATCCCCATGACGACAACCAAGCTTCACTAGCCAATAGCATAACGTCCTATTGGAGCGAATTTGCTTACAACGGCAACCCCATGCAGGGCCGCGATGGCAGCGAGCCTATGTGGGTAAGTTGGGGTATGGGTGGTATGCAAAGCCTAGTACTGGATACGCCAACGGACCAAGGCATCTACATGAACAAAGAAATCGTTAGCTTGGAAAGCATCAAGACTGAGCTGGCCGCCGACGCAAGCATAGAAGATGAGTTAGAACGGTGCCACTTATACGCACGAAACTTTCGCGGCGCTGGGTTTATCCGCGAGGAATATGATGCACTCGGTGATGGTGCGTGCGCAGCACTGGACCCAAGTACTATTTCTGCCTTCTAACATTAGTTCAAGTTTGCGCCTATATGCGCCTAGGCTGGAGCCTGATTAGGGGTCGTACTACCACCCATAAGCAATGTTTCCTGACCGGGTTTAGGCTGGTTGGGAATAAACTGCGAAGCTATCAGAGACAGTACTGCAAAGCCCGCACCGCAGTAAAACACCAGCTCTGGGGCCGTCATCCAAACAACACCAAGGGCTGCGGGTATCACCACTGCGGCGATATGACTGATGGTAAAAGACACACCCGCCGTGCTGGCCATATCTTTTGGATCGGCTATTTTTTGGAAGTAGGTACTAATGGCAATGGCCATAGCAAAGAACATGTGATCAATGACATATAAGGCAGCTGCTAAGCTGGCATTGTCCACTAAGGCGTAGGCAACAAATACAAAAATCAGCCCTATGTATTCGGCAGTTAAAGCTCGGCGTTCGCCAAAATGATGAATAAGCTTGCCGATGCGCTCGGCGAAAAACCAGTTGAAGGCATAGTTAATAAGAAAAAGTAAGGTCACCTCACTTGCGCTGTAACCAAACTTCTCCACCATCAAAAAAGCAGCAAAGACGACAAATATCTGCCTTCGAGCACCGGATAAAAATGTCAGCACGTAATATAGCCAATAACGTTTACGTAAAATTAATGTTTTATGTTGCACGGTCTTAGCTGGAAAATGCGGAAAACCAAGCCACATAAATAGCGCCAGCAAAATACAAACACCTCCAGCAAGAGCAAAATTCCAAATGTAGTCCAACTGAAATATTTCAAGGCACAGCCACAATATTGAATATACGACCAGGGAGGTAATAGAACCCACCGCAATAAGTCGACCCAAGACCTGTGGCGCTTCGTCTTTGCTCAGCCACTGCAAACTCAAAGATTGTTTCAAGGCCTCAAAATAGTGAAATCCAATACTCATCACTACAGTCGTGAAGTACAGCCCATATTCACTTGGAAAAAACCCCGCCGCCGCTACTCCGGCACCCAGCAAAGCCAATGACAGCACGGCAAAAGTTTGCTCTTTAAGAATCAATAAGACGAATATAACAGTGAAGGACAAAAATCCCGGCACTTCGCGCAGGCTTTGCAATATGCCAATCTCAACACCGGTAAAGGCAGCACGCTCAACCACAAAGTTATTCAAAAGCGCAGACCACGCGTTAAATGCAACAGGCATGGCCACTGACATCAGAATCAGTAGAGCTATGGGTGATCGCCAATTTGCAGCTTGTTTCATCAATTCCTACCTTAGTATGGTGCCGGCAATGAAGCAGGCCAAAGTCTACCTTGGCCACGCAGTGTGGACCAATTAATGAGTCAGCGTTTTTCTACCAACTGGAACACAAAACTGCCGTGGGCCAATAGTTGCTCTTTGTCGTCAACGAGCTGGGTGGTAAATGTCATCACTCGGCGGCTTTGGCTGACAACCTTGGCTTTTGCTTTGATACGTACCCCAGCGGTAGTACCCCGCACGTAGGTTACGTTACCACTAGTGGTTAACCCCAACACGTCCAGTGACCCACAAGCATATGCGCAGGCCGAGTCCATCATGGCATAAGCTACGCTGCCATGGGTAAAGCCCGCGCCATTGACCCAATCATGCGTCACAACCAGTTCTAATTCACACACGCCTTGATGTGCACTGAGAACCTCAATACCAAAGTTGCAACGGATATTTGCATCGCCCTGAATAAGCTCTTGGGCTAGGGAAGTTTGAGTGTTCATTACGGTTGGCTGTTCCAGCTTGCAGATAACGCTGGCTACAATATTCCATTCAGAATATTTATGCAGCAGTTAACGCAAGCCGAGAACCCAGTAATGCCTCTAGCGCTGGGTCAATGCACCAGAAAAAGCACGAAGAATTGGTTTACCCAAAAAGTGCAGTACGGTACGTTTTGCCGTGCGAATATCAACATTAGAGGTCATACCTGGCCGCAATTCAACACCTGCAAATTTGGGGTTAGCCTCGAAAGCGTCTTCATTGACCTTTACATGGGCTCGATAGTAGGTGGTTTCGCGTCAATAAAAACGAGGCTTGTGTAAACAGGCAAATTGCAACGGCGTAAGTGCCTTGCAGAGAAAGATCGAGGGGGTTTACTACGATGCGAAAAACCTTGAATGGGCAAATGAAAGGACTACTTCCCCGGTTGTCGCTGAATATTTTTTTATCAACAAATTCAATAACTTATTTTGATTATTTGCTATGCCAGAAAAATTTTGCAAAAGTGGGGAATGATCAATTACATGCAAAGAAGCAAAACCTACTACGCAAAACTTGGCTATGCGGGCTACAAGTGGGCTCATTTCACTGACGTACCGTTTATCTCGCTAAAATTACCGATCATCGAAAGCAGGTTAACTTTAGTTACTACAGCCGCTCCTTTTCTTTCTTCGGCAGGCAACCAAGGGCCAAACGCACCTTATAACGCTGAGGCTAAATTTTTTGCTGTAACCGGCATACCCCTTGATCCTGAACCGGATTTGAGAATTTCGCACCTTAGCTATGATCGAACCCACTGCGCAGCAAACGATAGAAACACGTGGCTGCCTATCAATGCTCTGAGACAGCTTGAGAAAGAAAATTTTATTGGCGAATTGAGCGAAGATATTATCTGTTTGCCAACAAATAGAAGTCAGCGCAAAACAATTGAAGAAGATTGCCCTGCCGTTGTGCGTCATTGTCAGCGACTTGGTACAGATGTAGCTTTACTTGTGCCTACCTGACCCGTTTGTCATCAGTCGGTCAGTTTGGCCGCAAGGGCATTGGAGAAAGCAGGTATACCAACGGTTATAATGGGCTGCGCAAGAGACATTGTAGAGCACGTTGGGGTACCTAGGTTTTTTTACAGCGAATTTCCACTTGGCCATTCGGCAGGAAAACCACATGACGAGAATTCGCAGCGACGAACTTTGGCAGGCGCGTTGAGATTATTTGCAACAACAACTCAGCCTCGAACTACTATGAAGTCTGATCAGATTTGGTCCCAAGATGATTCATGGGAGAAAGATTTCTTGAATATTCAGCGTTTGAGTGAAAAAGAAATAGAAAAATTGCGCGAAGACTATAAACAACAAAGAGCCACGGCTGCTAAGCTAAAAAATTTGAGTAACGACTAAATCAGCACAATCACTAGCAGGTATGCTCATAGAGCTACTTTTCACGTAGGTAGAACATACCCACAGCCGCAGGCAACAATATGGCACCTAAAGCTACGTAGGCATAGTTGTAACTGGCGAAAACATCATAAGTCCAACCGGCCATAATTGGGCTGATAGAACCGAACATTATCGTTAGCGTACCAAAACCCATTACCCTACCAAATGACGCAGTACCAAAACGCGAACTGTACATTAGGCCCATTAACGGCAGGATACTGCCACCAGACATACCCATCGCTATAGTTGCACAGGTCATAACAATGACGTTCTGCGCAGTTGCGATTAAGAGCAGGGCCAAAACGGTCATAGCATTGGCTAACCAATACAAATAGCGGTGATCTATGCGGTCGCCAAGCATGCCGAAAAATAGCTTGCCTAAAACCATAGACACTGAGCTCAGGGCTATAAAATTGGCGGTGATATCCGGCGCCAAACCAATGTCCCGGGTGATGATACCCAAGTTAAATTGCATGGCGCCAAAGGCCATACTCAAAGGCACTATGCCAAAAAACGGTAACCAAAATAGCGAAGTGGTCAAAATTTCGTTAGTAGTCCACATACGAGTATCTGCAGCAACCTGCTCTGTTGAGGCGCTGGCGATTGGCGGTTTACGCCTAAGGACTAACCATGTAGTTGGCAATACCACCAACACAGCTAAGACCAATAGGTTTTGCATGACATCTCGCCAACCCATTTCTAGCAGCCAGCCCGCCACCAACAGCGGCAAGACAATACCGCCAATATTTGTACCCATGGATGATATTCCAAGCGCCAACCCGCGCTGACCCTTAAACCATCGCGTGACTAAGGTTTGTGCAGCAAGCGAGCCCATTAGTGCCATAGCCACTGGCATAAATGTGGCGTAGACCAACCATAATTGAAATAGCGAGGTGACATGTTGGGCTAGGGTTAAGCCTATGACTAAGGACGCCAACCCAGTTGTTACTACCCATTGGGTTGGATATGCATCTAGTGCGCGTCCGACAAAGGGTGAGACTACGCCGACCCCGATCTGCATCAGCGCAATGGTCAGCATTAAGTCTCTGCGGCTACTGGAAAATTCTTCTAACCACGGCAATGAGAATAAGGCGAAGCAGTAGATTAACGTGCCGACACTCACGGCCTGCACAATGACACCATACGCCACCACTACCCAGCGATAATACTTATCCGCCAGCAGTGGTTGGGCTGTTTCTATACTCACAGGTTAAATACTATTCTGGCAATGCTAGCACTCGCTTTGCGAGAATATTCAACTGCACTTCAGAGGTGCCGCCTTCAATTGAGTTAGCTTTTGAGCGTAACCATGCGCGGGTTGTGGTGAGCTCGTCCGCTGCAAAGTTATCGCCACTCCAGCCTAGAGATTGAGTGCCTAAAATGGACAACAGCAGTTCGTACTTGCCCTTATTTTGCTCGGTACCATAATACTTAAACATTGAGGAAACTGCCCCTGGAGCGGTTCCTGTAGCAGATTCTTGCACACTACGCTTCATGGTCAGGGCAAATGCAGAATCATTCATACGATGGCTGAGTATCTGATTTCGCAGCACAGCGTCATCTACTTTGCCTTGGCTATCTACACCAATGTATTGCTTGGCGTACTCTTCAATTGAAGTGGTCTTTTGCGCCCCTCCAATGCCCCCAATGGACGAGCGTTCGTGCTGTAAAAGCCGCTTACCAACGGTCCAACCCTTATTCAGCTCAAATACTAAGTTGGCTTTAGGCACGCGCACATCATCTAAAAACGTTTCGCAAAAAGGCGAAAGGCCACTTATGAGTTTAATGGGTTTTACGCTGACGCCTGGGGTGCGCATATCAAATAGAACAAAGGAAATGCCCTCATGTTTAGGCGCATCGAAATCTGTGCGCACTAGGCAGAACATCCAATCAGCGTGGTCTGCGCCAGAGGTCCAAATCTTTTGACCGTTGACAATAAAATCGTCACCGTCTTCCACCGCTGAGGTACGCAGGCTTGCCAAATCTGAACCTGAACCGGGCTCGCTATAACCCTGACACCACCAAATATCGCCTCGCGCAATATTGGGTAAGTGTTCTTGCTTTTGCACATCGGTGCCGTATTCCAGCAACGCCGGGCCAATCATACTGATGCCCATGCCCACTAGCGGTGGCCGTGCATTGACTCGACGCATCTCAGTTTGCAGTACCACAACCTGATCTTTATCAAGACCTGCACCGCCATATTCTTTGGGCCAACTAGGAACAGTAAATCCACGCTCTGCGCAGCGGTCTAACCACATTTTGGTATCTTGGTTCTTGTATTGTGCGCGCTTGCCGCCGCCGGGCATTTCGTTTGCCACCATTGGGGTACGCATGGATGCAGGACAATTTTCTTCCAACCAACCACGCACTTCTGATCTAAAACCACCTAATTCAGACATCTCCACCCCTTACTCTAATCTCTATACGGTCTGCCAATACAGCGTATTAAACGACTCTTTTTGTTCAGCCCTGCATCTTACAGCAAAATTATGGTGCAGGCTTTGACACTGTGAGTGTGATAACCGTCACCCACTTCTTTTCAAGGCAAGAGGCGGCTAAAACTCGCGCATTACACGTATGCCGCGATCATCACTCAGCCGACTGGTAGCATTGCGATAACTTGAAGCCGCTTCTTGGGCTGTAGAATCCCAAGAACCACCACGATAGCCATGGTTTTCGCAGCTTGCACCGGATGTTGGATCACTGCCAATGCCCGAGGCCAGACTGTAATCTGGCATACCACACTCAAGAACCCATTCAGCGACGTTACCGTACATGTCATACAGGCCAAATTTGTTTGCCTTGTACTGCCCTCCCACTCCGGGCCTGACCTGACCGTCATTACAATTAGTGACCAACCAGCTACGAAATTTTTTCTTCGCCGCCAGGTCTCCAATATTCGCATATTCACATATTTTCAGTGGGTCATTACCAAATGCATAACTAGCCTGACTACCAGCCCTAGCCACATATTCCCACTCAGATTCGGTGAGTAGGCGATAAGTTTTGCCCGTTTGCTCGCTTAACCATTGAGTGTAAGCCACGGCGTCTTTGTAGCTGATATAGGCTACTGGAACATTTGCCGCTAACTTATAAATCCGGCTATCAACATTCCGCTTGGTTTGGGCTACAAATTTCTGGAACTGAGCCACGGTGATTTCATATTTAGCAACGCCAAAAGGTTGGGTTAATGCCACAGTATGCGCTGGGCGCTCAGAGGGTGGCCCTGCATTGTTGCCCATCTGAAACTGCCCTGCTGGAACGACAACCATTGTTGGCCCACTTGCTCCTTGCAGGTCGCTACCTCGAGTTAAGGGGTCGGAAAATTCACTACCAACCTCGACATTTAGAGTTGGCAAAGCAAATTTCAGTCGTGCTCCTTTGGCTCCTAGCGAAATCGTTTTAGTTTGGGTCCTATGGCCCATTGCACCCGCTCTGACTTTAATTTCACCCACAGGAACGCGCATATTTGCCAGGTAGGGTCTACTGATCTGCTGACCACCATTTACATAACTAACGTTGACCAGCGCGGTCTTTTCTCGAACATCCACGTTAAGAGTGGCGTATTGACGCTGTAAAGTAATAGGGCGTTGGTTATCACCGTACCTGACCGTGTAACGCAGCTTCTGTGTCACATAGCCGGGTTTGCTCACTGATATTCCGTACTCGCCAATAGGCAGTCGCATACCAGACTTATAGGTTAATTGTTGATCAACAAATCTTACTTTTGCACCAGCGGGTTTGACCTGAAACTTTAGAGTGCCATGCGGGTCAATATTCAAAGACAAGTTCACTGCAAGTTGTTCGCCGGCATTTAGCTCAACACTTTGACTGACGGGCCTGCGCTCAGTTTGGCCCATGGTGATTTCGTGAGGCCCAGAAGGAAGCTTGATTTGTGTAGGCGTTACGGCGGGAAGCCTTTGCCCATCTACTTCCACCCACGCGCCTTTGGGGTTAGACAATAACTGCAGTGTGCCCTCGCCCAACTCAAGGTTGAGGTCCCTGACGATACGATCACCATAGCCAACGTTTATTTGCTCGCTATACGGTGCGTAGTAGCTATGGGTAACTTCTAATTTATGCAGACCTACCGAAACTTCTATGCCATCCGCCGGCGTTCGAGCTACGGCTTTACCATCTACTCTAACCAGAGCATCGGCGGGTACTGTGTTTAATGAGAGCGTTGCAAGGATAAAGAAGTAGTAGATCGAACTTGCAACTATGACCAAGCCAATACCAAGTCTGACTATGATTTTTCTTTGCACTGCAAATTCCTTAGGTGTTTCGCCATATTCGCTTCAAAGATAATATAGAGTCAGCGTTTATGCCGTTGGAGGAGTCAATGTAGGGCCTAATACTACAGACTAAACCAACTAAAGGCTCACTAGAAAAGGCCCAGTATAAAAAGCCCGCTACTAAACGCCACATTAGCGCACTGAGGAAGGTTATGAATTTACAGCGGCAACAACCCGAAGTTATTAGACAAGCTCTTTCAGCCAAGACGATTGCCATAGTAGGTTTGTCCGCAAATCCACTGCGACCTAGCTACGGTGTTGCGCGTTATTTGCTCGATGCAGGCTATGAAGTGATTCCAGTAAATCCGCGTGAGCAAGAGGTACTTGGGCTAACTTGCTATCCAGATCTTGCCAGCGTTCCTGTGGCCATTGATATGGTAGATGTATTTCGCGAGTCAGCTGCTGTGGCTGAGATTGCCCGCCAAGCGGTTGCAGTAAAGGCGAAGTTCTTATGGCTGCAACTAGGTGTAATTAGCGATGAAGGGGTGGCTATTGCCGAAGCAGGCGGTATGCAGTGCGTTGTAGATTTGTGCACGAAGATTGAACACCGACTTACAACATAACTCACTAATCGGTGTACATCACCGATTAGCTATTACTAAGGCAATTTAGCCTAAGCCGTTATTCCCACTAGGGCTTTAGCCGCTTTGCAAAAAGCGGTTATCGCCTCGCGCATATCATCGCGGCGCGCTTGCCCTGCACTTTCACTGAAACAAAAACTCAGGCGCAATTGGTTCATGCCTGCCCCTACATCCCTTTGCCGTGCGTCTTTGGGGTAGAAGTCGTACATTGGAATAACTACCAAGCCATGCTGCATGACCATCTGCTCAATCATGGCATCGTCCGTGCGTACAGGCCCTTCTGCACCACCTGCCAAAAAACTGAACACAGTGAAAAAGCCGCCGTCAGGCAGGGTCCAACTGAAGTACTCGGGGTACTGGGCCAACTCCTGCTGTAAAACTTCCAGCAAGATCTCGCGATTTTCTCGGTACACAACCAGCTTACTCTCGGCCAGCGGCCACATACTTTGCAGTTCAGTAAAACCACCCTGATCATCTGCGTCATGCAGCAAGGCCTCGAAGCCTAATAAGGCTCCGGGGTTATGAAAGAGTAGCTCACTACTTGATTCAACCAGGGCTAATTCAGCCAGCGGCACAGTTTCGCCTGCGCGGATTTCTAATTCTGCCTCACTATAAAGAAAGCCTACACGCGGACCTGGGAAACCAATCTTTGAACCGGTAAAAAGATGCACTACCTGATCTGGCGCCATACTAAAAAACGGCTTAGGGCGCTTATCCGCATCTGCGAAATTGATATACAGATAAGGTGCATCTTCAACAATTAAAATGCCTTCCTCTTTAACCACTGTGAGGATTTCTTCTCGACGTTTTTGCGTAAAAGAAAATCCTCCCGGGTTATGACCATCGGGAACCGTGTAGTAGAAGGGTACAAAGTAGCCCTGCTCACGCGCCGCCCTAATTTGCTTGCGCATCAATTCTGGCAATGGTCCTTCGCCGTCCATGTCTACACTGAAGATGCTGGCATGTTGGCAAAGCCCGGCACGGGCGGTAAATCCTGCATAAGTAGGTGCATCAGTAATATAAGCTACTTGTTCCCCACTACGCTCAAACATAGAACAAATTAGACTAATTCCACCGGACGCGCCCACTGTAGGAATAAGTTTGTTGGGATCTATGGTTAAGTTCCAATCTTTGCCGTACACACGGGCAAATGTCTGGCGCACGGAAACTGGACCTAAAGTGTCGGTATAAGAATAAGATTCGCGCAAATACTCAGGCAATACCGACGGGTCGTTAACGCCTTCTTGTTCGCGCAAGTGTGCGAAGTAGCTTTCTTGGTGCTGTAAAAAGCCCCTAGGATCTGTGACTTCAGGGTGCGGGTAACCTGCACCCAAATGATGCACTTTTAAGCCACGCTCACTGGCTATTTCGCGCAAACCAGGTAGCGATGCAGCCATTTTACGCGTTACTGAAACAGCCTGTTTCTTTACTTTTGGGGCGACTAAGTTAGCCAATCTACTTCCCTTTTTCTTTGTTTTTAAAAACGCTTTTCTGAAAATTACTTGCCTACTTGCATAGAAGAATAACCAAGCTCTATGCCAGTTTATGCCAAATACGGATAACTAAATGTCAACTCTCTCCAGCGGCATACCCAAACTTTACCCTTCAGAACGACTCTTTGGCAGAAGGCGAATCAGAATTTGTTACGGACTTTATGAGCTTTATTTGATGCTGTCGACAATACAATTGCCCAAAACAAAAAAAGAATGAAAAAAGACCAAAAAAAGAAGAAAAAGAGTCTGTTCGTTTGGCAGGCTTGGAAAAAAAGATCTGGGCTAAGTCTTCATAGAGATAACAGTAAAATCCACTAATCTTCTAATGCCTTTTTCCGGTGCTTGTCAGCGGAAGCCATTTTGACCTTCTTACCAAACTGGCGTTCTCGGCTATGACGCTGGGCAACCGACTCACGATTAATAGACTCCTCTACTTTCAGCTTGCCATAACTTTCTAACCGACGTGGATCTAGATCACCATCCGTCACCGCCTGCTGCACAGCACAGCCGGGTTCAGCCTGATGCGCACAATCGTTAAAGCGACACATTTGCGCCAACTCATCCACATCTGCAAAGAGTAAATCTACGCCCTCTTCGGCTTCTGCAATTTGCAACTCGCGCATACCAGGACTATCTAAAATCACGCCTCCCTGAGGCAACTTATGTAACGAGCGGTTAGTGGTGGTATGGCGGCCTTTGTCGTCTTCCTCGCGAGTATTCTGAGTGAGCTGTACTTGGTGCCCAGATAGCGTATTCACCAAGGTTGATTTACCCACGCCAGAGGACCCCAACAAGGCGATAGTTTGCCCTGCCGCGCACCAAGGTAGCAGAGGCAAAACACTCGCCTCATCTAAAGCATTGACCACAAAGGATGCAATATTTTTGAATTGAGCATGCAACTCGTCTTGGTAGGCGACTACATCATCAGTTAAATCAGATTTGGTTAAAATCAGCACCGGCTCAATGCCAGACTCTAGTACAACCGACAGGTAACGCTCTAGGCGCGCAGGGCTGAAGTCCGTATTACACGATGTAACAATAAATGCAGCATCTACATTGGCGGCAATAAGCTGCAAGCCACCACCGGACGGACTGAGCCTTTTGACTAGGCTACGGCGCGGCAAAATATGCTGCAGGGCACCAGATTGAGCGTCAACCAAAACCCAGTCGCCCACAGTGGGCCTACTCTCTTCAGCCCCGCGGAACCACTTGCCGCTGACCGGTACTTTATCCATACCAGAACTCAGGGCCGGAGCTACCTGTAAGCCAGTGCGCTGAACTGCCGTGACTCGAACCAACCGCAATGATTTAGCAGGTGTCGCCTGGGCATGGTCGAGGTTTGTCTGCACATCGGCATCTATAGCCAATAAACCTTGCATAAACCCGGGCTGCCAACCCAGAACAGTTAACGATGAGATGTCGGCATAAATTGTCATATACGTTTAAGTAGGTGTGCGTTGTTCATTCGGGCAATAAAGCTGCGTTAGTGAGCATCAGAGTCTACAAACTTATGCGCATCATTACTGCACTATTCCAACAATCAGATGGCGACAACAAATGCTTGAAGATACCCTTAGCCACTGGACTAAATGCCCCTACGCTAAAACTCCCAGCCCGGTTTCGGGTTGGTTTTAAACACTGGGTCTAATGCCGCCAGCAAGCTTTGCGGCCCTTGCAAACCATCGGAAATAGCTAAGCTGCTTGCACTAGCAACGCCCCAGAGCAACCTACTGAAAGTGTTTACTGAGCAAGAGAGAGTCGGCAGAGCAGGATTTATCTGGCCTTTGGCCTTACTCGGCCCTGAAGCTACAAGACTCGCCTTAGATGTGTCAGCGAACTCTACAACATAGTCCCCTGCAACGCCTGTCCATGACTCGTTTATCTGTTCAGCACTGGATAAAACTTGTGCTACCGGATCTGTTAACGACAAGTTGAAACCCACTGGCGGCCCTGCATAACTCACTGCACCCACGCAGGCGGCTACATCCAGCACCCTGAGTTGATACCATGCATAGGTATTTTGCTCGGAATAATACTTACCTTTCTCAGCTATCGCCTGCTCGCGGAAGGGTCGCTTGAGCATACTTTGCAATTGAATCTCTGGGGGTTCCATCATTTGTATGGAGTAAATTTGATCCGCCAAAGATTTCAACAGCGCCAAAAGCTCCAACAATTGTTCACCGTCGCTATAACCCAGGCGCTCTAATTTATACGGCCCATGTTCACCTTTAGCGGACAGCCAAACAAAGTGGGTTAGCTTTTTGCCAGAAAAATACCCTAACCCAAAGCCATTTTCTGACAACATACATTCTGCTAACGCGCTATTGGGATTATCAATCACTACCGCGCCGTGGTTGCGCGGGCGATTAACCATGGCCTTAAGCATTGCTGCTGAATCGTCCTTGGTTAACCTACTTGGTGTGCGCGGCTTTTTAGCCACATCGATTGAGCCCGGATCAATAGCAAACTCATTGATGTAACCGCCAGTACCAAAGCCAACTTTGTTATAAAACCCTTGGTCAAACATACCCAGCGCAGCCACTGCCGCGCCTTTTTGCGCTGCGCGCGCTAACTGCCATGCGGTTAAATTTTGAGCAAAGCCGAGGCCGCGACCAATACGACTAGTGGTCACTGCGGCAATCACACATAGCGGCAAGTCCACTTGATCTAAACGCATAATGCCTTCTTGAGCGAGTACTGAACACTCAGGGCTGCCGTTAACGCAGCCAACTACCGTGTCATCCACAGCAAAAACAACATCCATGGCTTGCTGTTCGGACTCTTCGGTAGCCCAACCGATTTCATCCCAAATACGTTTAATGGCGTCCATGTCTTTGGCAAAATTGAGTTCTCGATATTCTATTGCCAGCGAGTCACTGTCGACATGAGCGGACTTCTTCTTGGTAGTAGACTGTTTTTTCTCTTTCATGATCTCTCCCTGATCTCTCCCCGATCTATCCCTTGCCTCTGATCTGTCTCTCAGTGACCTAAATACTCGTTGATTGGCGACTGGTGGAAAATCCTACAAAGTCGGCACAGTATTGGAATAGGCACCTTATCGTCGGTTAGATTTTGTCGACCCAAGGCTTATTTTTGCTGTAGAGGCATACCCGTAAGCAGTAAAACTGATCATGGCTGAACATTTCATGAGCAGGCTCAGATGCAACTTCTAAGCACCTGGCGGTAACACCGGGCGGCGCACGGGGAAGTGTTGGTTATTCACAGCCATGTCCAAAACAGCAGCCTTAGTGGAGTACTCGGCCAACGCTTCCAGCTGAATTCTCGTTACATTCATCAGGTCAAATTCCTTAGCCGCATGCCTTGCTAAAGCTTCCTGTGGTGTAATCCAAGTACTGGCTACTGTTTCTTGCTCATCGTGACTACCACGCTGGCTTTCTGGTGCCGAGGCAATAAAAAAACGCGTATCGAATCTACGCGGGCGACCAAGTGGCGTAACAAATCGGTTGTAGTAGTGCACATGATCTACGGCCAACTGAAGATTTTCCTTCTGACATATATCTAACATGCTCATTTCGCCGTCATGTAGCGGATCACGGTAGGCTGAAAACCGCTCCTGTACCTTATCTTGAGCAAATGACACTAATTCGCTGTCACTGTTGTAAGCGAGCATAAGGCCTGCTTCTTCGAATGTTTCGCGGATAGCAGCAATCCAAAAGCCACGCCACTCGTCACCCATAGCCTTAACTTGGGGCTCTTGACCTGAAGAGGGCCCAAACCGGTGTGCATCATATTTATGCAAGTGATCGTCACCATCTACCTTACCGCCGGGAAAAACATACATACCTGACGCAAAGCTGGCTTTACTTGTACGTTTGAGCATGAATATTTCGTAGCTGACTGGCGCTTCTCGAATCAATATTACTGTGGCGGCTGGGCGGATTGGTTGCACCGGTTTAACAGCGGGCGGTGTCTCGTCTGGACTGACCGTAGATGACAATTGCTTCTCCCATTTATTATTGTTGCAACCCCAAAGGCTAACCCTAGGCCTGTAGCTTGCCAAGACCAAATAGCATTTGGTCTAAATCCTGTATGCGGGAAGATGGCGGTAGAATACCTTGGCACTGTTCTAGACCTATACAATCTAGTAACGTCTAGGGGTTCGTAACGGGGATACGAGCAAACGCCTTAAGACATACAACGAGACTACGGGTGTAATTACCGAGTTCGCCTATTCAACTTGACCCAGATTTGCACCGACACTTGCGCTGCGCTTTCAGGTCTATTGGTTCGCTTTTTTGGCTTTGTTGGCTTTGTTGGCTGGGCAGGTATTGCAACATCATATGACTTGAGCCGATTGCTTGGGATAAGTTTAAGGGGAAGAAAATGAAATTAAGCGTAGAATTTCCAAGCGTAGCCTACCGAGAGGGACCAGGCGCCGTTAAGCGTCTAGCCAAGGCAATTGAAGATATTGGTTTTGATCAACTGGATATGTTTGATCACGTGCTGATGGGTTATCCAACTGCTCAACGTTCCGGGCCAATGTACCCTCCAAAAATGCCCATCATGGAAGCACTCATGGTGCTCTCGTTTGCAGCAGCTGTTACCGAGCGGATTGGCTTGGGTACCGAAGTATTGATTTTGCCTCAGCGCCAACCCACATTGGTGGCGAAGCAAATCAGCACTCTAGATACGCTATCTGGTGGTCGCGCACGCCTTGGCGTGGGTGTGGGCTGGCAAGCTTCGGAATACGAGACATTGAACGAAGACTTTAGTAACCGCGGCAAGCGCATGGATGAGGCGATAAAACTAATCCGCAGCTATTGGTCCGATGAAGAAGTTAATTTTAAGGGCGACTTCTATATCGCCGACGCCATGGCAATGGAGCCCAAATCTCCTCAAGGCGGTAAGTTACCGATCTGGATCGGTGGCACGTCAAAAGCTGCCCTGCGCAGAGTTGCGGAACTGGGCGATGGCTGGTTGGCTACGGCTATAGAAGATGTGAATGTAGCCAAAGACTTTGTTCAACAAATTCACGAACACGCCCACAGCCTTGGACGGGATCCCAAGGAAATAGGACTACAAATGATGTTGGATGTACCGCCGCGGGATGAGGCTGGCAAACAGTTTTATAAACATGCTGATAACGTGTTGGCCCGGGCTGAGGCAGTAAAATCTGCGGGCTTCGAATGGGGAGCAATCAATGCCACGGCTATGTTTCAAGCGGGCTACAAAAGCGTAGACGCGCTGATTGATCAATTGGCGGTGTTACACGATGCACTGCGTGCGCACTTAGGAAAATAATTATGAACGATGCAAACAACGACGCCTATTGGAAGGCCAATATTAAACTGATGCTGATCTTACTGAGCATCTGGTTCTTGGTTTCATTTGTATTCGGTATCTTGTTGGTAGATACGCTAAACCAAATCCAATTCTTTGGTTTCAAACTAGGCTTTTGGTGGGCACAACAAGGCGCTATTTACGTTTTTATTATTCTCATCTTTACCTACACCATCATGATGCAACGTATTGATCGCCGGTACGGGGTTTCCGACGACGACACTGAAGCTGAAACTGCCCAAAAAGAGCAAGAAGAGGAAGTGCTGTAATATGGATGCTCAAACACTGACGTATATTTTTGTTGCCTTCACCTTTTCTGTTTACATTGGCATTGCCATCTGGTCTAGGGCCGGATCGACAAACGATTTTTATGTAGCGGGCGGCGGCGTCCATCCAGTACTTAATGGTATGGCTACAGCCGCAGACTGGATGAGCGCGGCTTCGTTTATTTCCATGGCCGGCATCATTGCCTTTCTCGGCTACGATGGTTCTGTGTACCTAATGGGCTGGACTGGCGGCTACGTGATTTTAGCTATGCTGCTAGCCCCCTACTTGCGCAAGTTTGGTCAATTTACCGTACCGGACTTTATTGGCACCCGTTACTATTCTTCCACCGCCAGGGTGGTTGCTGTGGTTTGTCTGATCCTAATTTCTTTCACTTATGTTGCTGGGCAGATGCGCGGCGTGGGCATAGTTTTCTCGCAGTTTCTCAACATACCTATTTTCTGGGGCGTTATTGTAGGTATGGCTATTGTTTTCATTTATGCAGTTTTAGGCGGCATGAAGGGCATTACCTATACTCAAGTCGCGCAGTTCTGTGTACTCATGTTTGCCTACCTTGTACCGGCAATATTTATCTCAATGTTGGTTACCGGCATTCCAATTCCGCAAATTGGCTTGGGCGCAGAAGTAATAGATGGTTCAGGACTTTCGGTTCTTGAAAAACTCGACCGCACGCTAATCGATTTAGGCTTTGGCCCCTATACTGAGGGCAGCAAGAGCACTATTGATGTCTTTGCAATAACAATGGCGTTGATGATCGGCACTGCCGGCCTACCCCATGTAATTGTACGATTTTTCACCGTACCCAAAGTGTCAGACGCGCGAAAATCAGCTGGCTACGCCTTACTCTTTATTGCCTTGATCTATACAACCGCTCCTGCGGTTGGTGCATTCGCCAGAATCAACTTTGTCGACACTGTGCACAATGCCCAGTACTCACAAATACCCGCATGGTTTAAGAGCTGGGAAGACATTGGTCTTATCGGCTGGCAAGACAAAAATGGTGACGGCAAAATTCAATATGCACCCGGCGCGCCATTCCAAGGCAAACCAACATTTTCTGACGAACGCAGAACTGATGGCTCACGGGAAGTCACCAACACTACCACTACGAATACTAACGAGGTTTATGTCGACAGAGATATAATGGTGTTGGCGAATCCAGAAATTGCTGCATTACCCGCTTGGGTTATTGCCTTGGTTGCCGCCGGCGGATTAGCTGCGGCGCTATCCACGGCAGCAGGCTTACTCTTAGTTATCTCTACTGCGATTTCTCACGACTTACTGAAGAAGACTTTCGCCAAAGGCATAAATGATAAACAAGAGTTGTTTTATGCTCGCGTTGCCGCAGCCACAGCCATTGGTATTGCCGGTTACTTAGGCATAGATCCGCCCGGATTTGTCGCCCAGGTAGTAGCCTTCGCTTTTGGACTAGCTGCAGCGTCGCTATTCCCTGCAATTCTACTGGGCATATTTGATCGAAGAATGAACAAGGAAGGCGCCATAACAGGTATGTTAGCCGGACTAGTCTTCAGCCTTAGCTACATAGCGTTTTTCAAATTTGTCGCGCCTGAGATGAACACCGCCGACCACTGGTGGTTTGGCATTTCCCCAGAAGGCATTGGCACCGTTGGCGCGCTACTTAACTTTGGCCTAGCATTTGTAGTATCAAGATTGACACCTGATGTGCCAAAGGAAGTGGTGGCTATGGTGAACAATATTCGCATACCCAAGGGCGTGAATAAGCCATCTACCCATTAGAAAGTGCCGATCTAAAAGAGCTCGTTGCGATAATGTCAGGCCAGCTCATAGCCCTGCCAACCAAGCCCAGGGCTAATATATATGCTTAAGAGCGCACACCGCCGCTGGCCAAGATCACTTCTCCGGTAATCCAGTTAGATTCCGGTGCGCACATTAAATAGATGGCATTTGCAGCATCTTCAGGAGTACCGATGCGGCCCAGTGGAGAGGCCAAACTTGCTTGTTCAATTTGCTGGTGGCTCAGACCCACTTTACGTGGCTGGCCTTTGACCATTGATATGTTGGGCTCGCTTTCGTATGGACTAGTCAAGCGAGTATCTATTGCCCCAAATGCCACGGCATTTACGGTGACATTAAAGCGACCCCACTCTTTGGCTAGCGTGCGGGTCAAGCCAACTACCGCAGCCTTACCCGCTGAATAAGCCAGCTGAGTGGCACCACCATGCAGGCCCATTGTTGAGGAAATGTTGACTACTTTACGTACCGGCGAACTGGCGTGCGCATTACTGCGCAACCAACGACCATAAGCACGTAGCACTCTGAACTGAGCTGATACGTGAATGTCGAGCATGGCATCCCACTGTTCATCACTCATATTGTGAATGGCGCTGTGCCAAATATAGCCTGCGTTATTAACAATAATATCCAGGCCGCCGAAAGCCTCAAGTGCAGCTTCGATCAGTCGATCACCAGCGTCTAACTCAGTTAAATCCGCAGGATAGGCAACTGCCCCTGGCAAAGTGTCTGCGACCTGCTGAGCCACATCAGCGTCAAGATCATTGACCAAAACTCTGGCCCCTGCTTCACTCAACTTCTTTGCCGTTGCCGCGCCAATACCGCGGCCTGCGCCTGTAACCAGCGCAAATTTTCCCTGCAAACTATTCATACAACTCTCCAACCGCTAATGCGAAATAGACAAGTGATAATTGGGCCTGAGAAACTTCAAAAACCCATTCCACCTAATGCAGCCCCGCCGAAGAGCGACCGCACAATCCTTTACTAACCAGCAAATTTTGCTTTGGCTTCACGGCGACGCGCATGCAGCAGTGGCTCAGTGTAGCCACTGGGCTGCTCACGACCCTTGAAGATTAAATCGCAAGCCGCTTGAAAGGCTACGCTGTCATCAAAGTTAGGTGCCATGTTGCGATATGCTGCGTCATCGGCATTTTGCCCATCTACAACAGCAGCCATACGCTGCAAGGTTTCGGTGACTTGAGCTTCACTACAAATATCATGGTGCAACCAGTTAGCAATATGCTGGCTAGAAATGCGTAAAGTTGCACGGTCTTCCATAAGACCTACGTCATTGATGTCCGGCACTTTTGAACAGCCCACGCCATGGTCAATCCAGCGTACTACGTAACCCAAAATACCTTGAATGTTGTTATCTAATTCCGCCTGCACTTCTTCAGCTGCAAGATTTTGGCCTGCTAATAGCGGGATCTTCAGAATGTCGTCAACACTTGCTGGAGCACGGCTAAGCATTTCTGATTGCACACTGGCAACGCTGACTTCATGGTAGTGGAGTGCGTGCAATGAAGCCGCTGTCGGCGACGGCACCCACGCAGTACTGGCCCCTGCTTTAGGGTGACCTGATTTAACATTGAGCATTTCCGCCATCTCATCAGGCTTAGGCCACATGCCTTTACCAATTTGAGCCTTGCCTTGGAAACCCGTAGCCAAACCTACATCAACATTATTGTCTTCGTATGCTTTGATCCATGTTTGGGCCTTAATCACTTCTTTTGCCAACACCGGCCCTGCTTGCATACTGGTATGAATTTCGTCGCCAGTGCGGTCTAAAAATCCAGTGTTGATAAAGACAATTCGCTGACTCGCTTCTTTTACACAGGCTTTCAGATTGACACTAGTGCGCCGCTCTTCATCCATAATGCCAATCTTTAACGTATTGCTTGGCAAACCCAATGCGGCTTCAATGCGCGTAAACAGAGCAACCGCTAATGCCACTTCATCCGGGCCGTGCATTTTTGGCTTAACGATATATACACTGCCGGCTCTGGAGTTACGCAGATCTGTCGTGGTCTTTGCCAAGTCATGCATTGCGCAGAGTGAAGTAACAAACCCGTCTAAAAACCCTTCTGGCACTTCTTGCCCACTAGCATCTAGTACTGCATCGGAAGTCATCAAGTGGCCTACATTGCGCACCAGCATTAAACTCCGACCATGCATAGTCATGGCTGCACCGTTGCGTGCAGTGTATTGGCGGTCAGGGTTAAGACTACGCACAATCTCGCGATCGCCCTTTTGCATTACTTCTTTTAGATCACCCTTCATCAGACCCAACCAGTTGCCATAAACAACGCACTTGTCTTCAGCATCTACTGCAGCAACTGAATCTTCACAGTCCTGAATAGTGGTAATAGCAGACTCAATGGCAACGTCTTTAACCCCTGCCGGATGCACTGCGCCCACAGGATCATTGGCATCGATCAAAATATCCAGATGTAAACCGTTGTGGGCTAAAAGTAAGCTGCTTGGATTATCTTCGTTAATAAACCCAACAAACTGGTCAGGATCGACCAAGGCAGTATTGCCACCGTCAGCCAAGATGCAGCGCAAGTGCCTGACACCCTGAGCATCAGCGCCAATACCATAGGCGCTAACATCACTGTGACTGGCGCCTTGCAACGGCACCAATTGGTCTAGTACTTCTGCAACTTTGGCAACAACTAGCTCACCGCGCTGAGGGTTATAGCTTTTGCCTTTCTCGTTGCCCGGTGTTTCAGGAATTATGTCAGTGCCGTAAAACGCATCATATAAGCTACCCCAACGTGCATTGGCAGCATTTAATGCGTAGCGAGCATTCATCACTGGCACAACTAATTGTGGCCCAGCAATGCTAGCAATCTCTTCATCTACATTAGTGACCGCAATTTTGACGTCCGCAGGTTCAGGCAACAAATAGCCTATGCTCCGCAGAAACTCTTTATAAACGGCGGCATCGAAAACCTGCCCCTTACGCTCTAAGTGCCAGGAGTCGAGTTTTGCTTGCATCTCTTCACGGACATTCAGTAGCTGTCTATTAACTGGACCTAGCTCGTTTAAGCACGCTTCAAAGCTAGCCCAAAAACCATCAAGATCTACCCCAGTACCCGGGATAACTTGATTTGCAATTAATTGATCTAACTCTTCTGCAACCTGAAGGCCACCGCGTTGCACTCTGCTAATAGACATATTCATTCCCTGAGTCTTGCTGAAAATAAGCTGCGCAGTATAACTTCAAATCATTCATCAGGGGTGAGTGAAATCGAAATTCCTAGCGCAAAATTTGCTCAAACATACGCCCCTATCATTATAAATCTCTATAGATATAGAACACTGCAGGCCGTAGAGTCTGCGCATTACATAGGGAAATAAATATGAGAGGAAGAATAGAAGGTAAGCGCGTACTGGTCACCCAAGCATCCGATTACATGGGTCCAGCCACTGAGAAATTATTTGCTGCCGAGGGTGCGCATGTCACCACCGACACATCCGACCTAACCCAACCCGGGCGCTGTGAGGCGCTGGTAGAAGCTAGCGGCGAGATAGATATTTTAGTTGCCAATCTTGCCTCGCCGAACTTTAGCGGTATTGCCACAGCTGAACTCAATGACGCGGATTGGCAAACTACTTTCGATATGATGGTGCACCCACTGCACAGACTTTGCCGCGCTGTTTTGCCGCAAATGATTGAACGCAAAAAGGGTAAAATTGTTGTCTTTGGCAGCGCTGCTGCGTTAAAGGGTATGAAAACCTTAGCCGCCTATAGCGCCGCCAGAGCTGCACAAGTGGGGTATGTACAATCGTTAGGCGTAGAGGTTGCCCCGCACAACGTCCAAGTTAATCTTATTGCCCAAAACTATGTAGAAAATTCGGTTTACTACCCACCCGAACTGCAACAAAACGAAGGGTTTAAAAAATCTTTACGCCGACAAGTGCCACTTGGACGCTTGGCTAGAGCAGAAGAAGATGCGTTATTCGCTTTATTTTTGGCCTCGGAAGAAAGCGATTTTTTTGTCGGCCAAGCTATCCCTTTCAGCGGCGGCTGGACCCAGTAACCCTCTATTACAGAAGCCGCCTGAGAATTGGGGTATGAGCAACCCACTGGCTGAGTAAAGGGCAGAAGGGATTGTCTACCTTTGTGATAAGGAGTACTGTTTATTTATACAGTATATTGGGCTAGAACAAAAACACTGTAACAAAAACTAAAACCAAAGCTATATAAGCCAAACGGCAAGCTAAACGATAAGACGAACGATAAGAAAAACGATAAGAAAAACATGCGCAAACTCAGTGGCCGCAGCCATCGCCGAATTAGACCGGCAAGTAAAAAAATTCTCAGCAGCAAAGAACTCGCCCTACACTTTGGCGTTGAAATAAAATACTTGGAAAACCGGCTTAATGAGCAAAACATACCGTTTCACAAGGACAGCAACGGTGAATTGTGGGCATCCATTTTGGCTACAAGCTTAGCCACACCTGCCAGCTAAAAAGAAGTCTAAGAGACTGACCTAACCGCCGTTACCTAGTCAACTTTCTGAGTTAAACTCATGTGCTGATCAAGGAGCAGTTGAGTCACCGACAGACTCAAAGCGGGAAAAAGTTATCCAGTGCGCTGTAGCAAGCGAATACATACAAGAGTGCGAGCAAAGTTATGAAATACCTACACACCATGGTCAGAATCACTGACCTAAAAGCTTCTCTAGCCTTCTACTGCGATGCTCTAGGGTTGACCGAACTGCGCCGCTACGAGAGCGAACAAGGTAGGTTCACGCTGGTATTTTTGGCGGCCCCTGGCGATGAGAGCGCCCAAGTGGAGCTGACCTACAATTGGGATCCAGAGTCCTACAGCGGCGGCAGAAATTTTGGACACCTTGCTTACCATGTAGAAAACATCTACGAAACCTGCCAAAGACTGATGGATCACGGCGTGACTATTAACCGCCCGCCAAGAGATGGGCATATGGCATTTGTACGGTCACCTGATGGTATTTCTGTAGAACTATTACAGGAAGGTACATCGCTAGAACCTTCTGCACCTTGGGCGGACATGGAAAATATTGGCGAGTGGTAAGTTCTTTGTTAAAAACTGCCCGAACATCCAGCGCTCCATTTGCGGCACTTAACTCAAATTTGTGCTAAAAATTTAAACCTACAACACCAGATACATAAATTGATAATCACAAGAAAACAGGGGAAAGAATATGAAGCTATTTAATTCAATGGGGCCAAACCCGCACATTGTTCGAATGTATGCCGCAGAGCTAGGTATAACTTTGGAGCTGGAAGAAATTGACCTGATGGCAGGCGACAACCGCAAACCTGGTTACCTGGCAACTAACCCAGCGGGCCAACTGCCAGCATTAATATTGGACAGCGGCGAACTCGTTGCTGAGATTACCGCAATCTGTGAATACCTTGACGAAATCACAGACGGTAAAACACTAATGGGCAATTCTGCGGCAGAGAGAGCTCACACTCGTATGTGGACCCGCAGAGTCGACCTAGGCATTTGCGAACCAATGGTTAATGGTTTTCGTTACGCCGAGGGTATGGCCATTTTTAAGGACAGAATGGTTACTGTCCCAGAAGGCGCAGATGGTCTAAAGCGTGTAGCCCAAGATAGACTGAATTGGTTGAACGACCAAATGGCCGACGGGCGAGAATTTATTGCTGGCACCACACTCAGCCTAGCGGACATTTTGCTGTACGGCATGTTAGCTTTCGCAGCCAACGTTGGGCAGCCCCTTAACCCTGAACACACCCACGTATGCGCTTGGTTTGAACGTATTGGTGCACGCCCAAGCGCAAGCGCTTAAAACACGCCAGTGTCTCCCACGAGACACTTTGAAGAAGGCTCGTCATTAATGTTCGAGCCTTTTCCTAATCCCCACTCCCTGAACCCCTTGCCTCAATTCTTGAACGCAAAACAAATACCAAATCGATAGTTTTCACTAATAGCTGTTTTGTTCATATGTTTAGCTGGATACACCATAAAGTAGCTATTTCTTAACCACTCATTACTCTTCAATTGGGAATTTTCCACACATTCCAACCTTTTATCCGATAAATGACCTATTACACCAATTTTTCACATCTTCTTGAGACTTAGGCCTCTATATTGCAAGCCAATATCAGTGTGGATCTTTTTAACTGCATGTTGATTTAACGAGTTATAAGACTACTATTGCGCACAACGTTACTTAATGTAACAAAACTTCCAGAGCACTCTGGGGAAACGATTTTCGCGAAGGGGAATTAAATGCGAGCTACGTACATTTGGGCCACCGGCATAGCCATCTTACTTACAGTATGGTTGTTTTCTGGTGTTTTGACTGCGCAAGCACCTGAGATCAACCCCTCGATTGCCGAGCAAAAAATCAACAATGCCAACGTTCGCAGTGATCTGGTTCCAACACAGGTTCGAGTGAGTCGTCTCAACGCAGTAGAAAAGGTGCGTTTTGAGACTATTCGCGGTAAAACTCAAAACAAGAGAACTGTCGCCGTAAAAACAGAAATAGCCGGAAAGATTACTGCGCGCAAAGTTGAGAAGGGTGACGCTGTTACAACTGGCCAAGTACTTTGCGAGCTTGCTATGGAGGACAGAGCATCGTCCCTTACCGAAGCAAAAGAAGCCGTCACTCAAGCCAAGCTAGAATACAAGGGTGCACAACGGCTCAAAGCTAAAGGCTATAACTCGGAAAATGCCATCGCTTCTGCACGCGCCCGACTTGCCAGTGCCATGGCGGTTTTAGATCGACGTGAACTAAATATCAGCAAAACTAAAATTACCGCGCCCTTTGACGGTGTGGTAGAAAACGTACATTTGGAGCTAGGCGATTACGTCATGTCTGGCGCGGCTTGTGTAACAGTAGTCGACCTCAACCCCATGCTTATTGTAGGGCGGGTGTCGGAAAAATCTGTACTTGAAGTACAAACTGGCATTATTGCTGGCGGCATTCTGACTGACGGAACTGAGGTTCAAGGACCGATTACGTTTGTTGGCCAGCAAAGTGACGCACAAACGCGAACCTATTCTGTTGAGATAGAAATAGATAACAGCAACGAATCTTTACGCTCAGGAATTACTACCGAAATTCACATTCCAGTGGAAAGAGTGTTAGCACAAAAAATCAGCCCTGCTCTGTTTAGCTTGGACGACAACGGCGGCTACGGTATTCGGCTCATTGACGAAAGCAATATCGTAAATTTCTATACCGTGAAAATCATCGCGGAAGATGAAGACGGCGTGTGGGTTACCGGCCTACCCAATGTCAGCGATGTGATTACCGTAGGGCAAGAATTGGTTGTTCCCGGCGAAAGAGTAGACCCAGTCTTTCAAAATCAAGGTACCGCTACAAATTCACGCGGCAGCTCTTCTTCATCTCGCAACGAACCCTCCGTCACGCAAAATTTTAGTATTGCAGAGAGATAGGCACCGTTATGTTTCGATTTCTAGAGGCCGCTATTACTAGATCCAGAACCAGCCTATTGCTGCTGTTCATGATTGTGCTTGCTGGTCTAATTGCCAGAGCTGCCATTCCAGTGGAGGGCGATCCAGAAATTGAAGTACCGTTCTTTGTCATCACAGTAGTCAACGAAGGCATCTCGCCTGAGGACGCAGAACGCTTACTGGTCATGCCACTAGAGATAGAACTACGGCAAGTAGAGGGCATTGAAGAGCTCAATGCGTTTGCGTCAGAAAACGCAGCCACGGTGCTAGTGGAGTTCGATGCGAACTTCGACCTGAATCAAGCGCTAATGGATACTCGAGAGGCAGTAGATAGAGCGAAGGTAGAATTCCCCAGCACTACTGAAGAACCCATTATTCAAGAGCAGTCCACTTCGGACTTTCCGATCATTCAAGTTAACTTGACCGGTGATGTACCTGAGAGAATGCTTTACACCATTGCGTTAGATATGCGCGATGCCATTGAGAGTAAAGACGGTATCTTGTCCGCTGACTTCATTGGCGATAGAGAAGAACTTCTTGAAGTGGTTATTAACCCCAAAGAACTAGAAACCTACCAATTATCCTCTGAACAGTTATTAAATAGTATTTCGCGCAACAACCGCCTAATCCCAGCGGGTAGTATTGATAACGGCGAGGGTAGATTTTCCGTTAAGGTGCCTAGCGTTATTGAAAACGCGGTAGATCTATTTGAGCTACCCATTAAAAGCGATGGCGACACGGTAGTCACATTATCAGATGTAGCAACGGTGAAGCGCACTTTCAAAGACCGCTCCAGCTACGCAAGAATTGACGGTCAAAACGGTATTGGTCTACAGGTAGTCAAGCGAGCCAACTACAATATTATTGACGCCATCAGCAATACCAAGGAAGCTGTGGAGGCTTTGCGGCAGCGTCTCCCCGCCAAGGTAGAAGTCACCTATTCCCAAGACCAGGGTCCCTACGCAGCCAGCCAAGTGGTAGAACTGGAGGGCAACATTTTCACCGCCTTAGGGCTTGTGATGGTAATTGTCGTTGCCGCCATGGGTATCCGTAGCGGGCTGATCGTCGGCTTGGGTATTCCGGCGTCGTTTTTGTTCTCGCTCATCTTCATCTATTTGTTGGGTTACTCGTTCAACTTTATGGTGATGTTCGGCATGTTGTTGGGCCTAGGTATGCTCATCGATGGGGCCATAGTGGTCACCGAATACGCCGATAGAAAAATGACTGAGGGCTATGGTAGCCAAGACGCTTATTTAATGGCCGCCAAGCGTATGTTCTGGCCTGTTACCGCCTCTATTGCGACAACGCTCGCAGCATTCTTACCATTGATGTTCTGGCCCGGCGTATCTGGAAAATTCATGCGCTACCTGCCAGTAACCGTATTTACCGTACTGAGTGGTTCACTGTTATATGCGCTGGTATTTGGACCCGTCATTGGCTCTATTATTGGCAAAGCTGGCAGCTTGAGCAAAACTGCCAAAGCGAAGTTAACCACTCTAGAAAAGGGCGATCCACGCACACTTAAGAATTTGACCGGTCTGTACGCACGTTTGCTTGGGTTTGCTACACGCTACGCTATTGTCACTCTGGCACTGACCATAGGCATATTATTTACTACCTTCTGGGCATACGGCCAATATGGGGGCGGCTTAATCTACTTCTCTCAGGGTGAATCCAAATTTGCTCAGGTCAGCGTGCGCGCTAGAGGCAACCTAAGCGTTGACGAAATATATTCGTTAGTCACAGAGGTTGAAGACAAAGTTATTGGCGTAGAAGGCATACACCACATCAATACCTTTACCAAGGTTGGCGGTCAACCATCCAGAAATGGTGGCACAGATCAGGTTGGCGGAATGTTCCTGGAACTCTATGACCAACAATATCGACGCGCAAGTAGCGTTGATATCTTGGAAGAAATTCGCAATCAAACAAAAGATATTGTCGGCATCCAAGTAGAGATCCAAGAAATGGAAATGGGCCCGCCTGTTGGCAAGCCTCTGAACATAGAGTTTTCGTCCTACAACCGCAGCATGATCGACCCTGCCGTTCAGCGGGTCGTAGATTACATGCAAAACGAGGTTGAGGGTCTGCGCGACATTGACGATACCCGCTCACTACCCGGGGTAGAGTTCAAAATAAATGTCGATCGCGCCCAAGCAGCCATTTATGGCGCGGATGTCAGTCAAGTGGGTGTGGCGGTTCAATTGGTTACCAACGGGATAAAAGTTGGTGAGTATCGCCCTGATAGAGCAGATGACGCCGTAGACATTAGGGTTCGCTATCCTGATGCCCAAAGAGGCATCATGGCGTTAGATTCCCTGAAGATTACTACTCCCACGGGACTGGTGCCTTTATCTAATTTTGTCACCTTAGAACCTGTGCCAAATGTAGACACCATCCAGCGCGTAGATGGCATTCCAATCAAGAAGGTGCTGGCTAACGTAGCCCCTGGAGTGCTAGCGGATGACAAAGTCAAAGAAATCCAAGCTTGGATAGATAGCCAGGATTGGCCACCAAGTCTTAAAATCGAGTTTAGAGGTGCCAACGAAGAACAGGCGGAAACATTGGCCTTTGTCGGTGTCGCCTTCGGCATGTCCTTACTCTTAATGTTTGTACTCCTAGTCACGCAATTTAACAGCTTCTACCAAAGCTCCTTGATCTTGTTCGCGGTAATTCTCTCTACCGCCGGAGTACTTATTGGTCTGCTAATCACCGGCAATCCGTTCAGCGCCATTTTGAGTGGTGTTGGGGTGGTAGCATTGGCAGGGATTGTTGTGAACAACAATATTGTATTGATCGATACGTACAATCAGTTACGCCGCGAGTCCCCAGATCTTCATTACATAGACTTAATCATTCGCACCGGTGCACAGCGCCTGCGGCCGGTAATGCTAACTACGATCACTACGGTCTTTGGCTTGCTCCCACTGGCAAGTAATTTGAGTATTGATTTGGTAAATAGAACGGTAATGTACGGCAGCATGCTGTCGTCCTTCTGGGTACCGCTGTCCCAAGCCATTGTTTCAGGATTAACCTTTGCCACGCTGTTGACATTGGTGACCACCCCAGCAATGTTGGCCATTCCTCATCAGCTGAAATCAATAAAGAACCGGCTGCTGAACAAACCCAAGAGCGATCGCGTGCACACAAGAGCTGCAGCATATACGGCTGATTAGTAGAACAACTTTGCCCAGGGTCAAAACTGATTGTCAGTTTTGGCTCTTCAACCAGCTCACAACTTCCGCATACGCCCGCTTATCTTGGACCAAAAATAGGTGGCCGCCTGCATACAAGCGCAACTCTGAATTTGCTAACTGAGTATTGATCGCGCGCATATTCTCGACCGGTGCAATGCCGTCGTAATGCCCGCCGACCAATAAGATAGGCATGGTCAACTGGGGTAAGCGGTCAAAAGTGTCATGGTACTTTCGTGCTTCAAGTTGCTTCAATGCACCCACGCGATCACGTTGGGAAGATCTAGCAGCAAGCGCATAGCCCAGTAATTTTTCCCAGCGCTGAGGATTCTGCGCAACCCAAGAATCATCGCGACGCGTATCTGAAATTTGCAAATGCTGCCTAGCGCGCATGTCTTCATCAAGCAATTCAAGCTCGTGTAATGGGTACGATGCTCTTCCTGGCCCACCAGAAGAAGTACAGGCTAAGACCATATGCTTAACTCGACTGGGATGGCGCAAAGCGAATTCCTGAGCAACCATGCCGCCAAAAGATACGCCCATGACAGCAATCTGATCTATCTCTAGATAGTCTAGTAATGCGGCAGCATCATCCGCATATTCAGCCATCGAATACTCACCACTAGGTTTCTCAGACTGACCAAGACCACGTTGGTCATAGCAAATGAGGTCAAAATTTTCGCCAATAGGCGCATCAAATTGATTGGGTTTGTTGCGCAAATCAGCGCCACTGCCGCTAATAAACAGTAGTGGCTCACCCTGGCCCTGACGTTCAAAGTACAAATCTATGCCGTTGGCATGAATAGTTGTCATGGTGTCTCCGCTAGTAATTTTTGCCTTAGACTGGCGCTAATGTCTTTGCCGAATAACTCCAACAACGAGTTATTCGCCAACCTCACGCCGCTCTAACGCCTGACTATAAGCCACTATACGCTGGGCTTGTTGAGCGTGGAGGTTTTCAATCAACTGCCCGTCCAATACAGCGACTCCCCTACCCTCACTTAACGCTTGTTGCCAAACCTCAAGCACCGCATAGGCATGACTAACTGCCTGAGCGGTAAAACCAAACGCAGTATTCGCAGTTTCAATTTGGCCGGGATGAATTAGCGTCTTGCCGTCAAAACCCATTGCTGCGCCCTGTTCACATACTACAGCCAGACTCTCCAAGTTCTTAAAGTCCAAGTGCACGCCGTCAAAAATTTCCTTCTTGAAATGCCTAGCCACCATCACACAGCGCTGCAATGCATAGTCTAGGTTACTTCTTGATTGGCTATGAGTGGCACGCAATTCCTTAACTAAATCACTGGTCCCCATAACCAGCGCAGTGACTCTTGAATGCCCAGCAAAGGTCTCTAAGTCTACAATAGCGGTGGGTGTTTCAATCATGATCCAAACAGGAATATCGCTAGCTTGAGCAGACAACCCAGCGTCTATTTGCTGCACCTGATCGGCACTTTCGATCTTAGGGAAAACTAAAGCGGCAACTGATTGATTAGCAAAGGCTGCCAGATCATCGGCACCCCAAGGTGTGTCTAGGCCATTACAACGCACAACCAATTCTCTATGGCCATAATCACCGGCGCTTAATGCTGCCAACACCTGTAGACGCGCGCTATCTTTGGCATCCGGCGCCACAGCGTCTTCGAGGTCAAAAATAATACTATCGCAGTCTAGGCCTTTAGCTTTTTCCATGGCCCGAGCATTAGCGCCGGGCATGTACAATATCGAACGTCTGGGTTGCATGGTGTCCTCTCCTTTGGGCAAATCATACGGACATCAAAGCCCAAGCAATAGTGACAAGAGCAAGGCCAGTTTGGTCTTTCACCCATGCAAAGACGAACAACGCCTATGATAGGATCTTAAAGATTCATTAAGAGAAAGAATTATGCAAAGTACCTTTAATCTAGAAAACAAAGTCATTGCCATAACCGGCGCATCTTCAGGCTTTGGTCATCATTTCGCCGGCGTACTGGCGGCTAATGGGGCAACTGTCATTCTTGGTGCACGGCGCAGAGAAAAATTAGATTCTGCGGTTGCCGAGATTAAAGCAGCGGGTGGCAACGCTGTGGCAGCCACATTAGATGTCACCGACAAAGCCAGTATTGAAGCATTTTTGGATGTAGCCTATACAGATTTTGATCGTCTGGATTGCGTAATAAACAATGCTGGAGTTGAGGCAGGCGCAAAAACTTACCACACAACAGATGAAGAGGACTGGGACTTTGTCCTTGATACTAATTTGAAGGCTGCGTGGATGGTGTCGAAACTTTATACAGATCGCGTTGTCGCCCATGAGCAAGGCGGTGGCAACATCATAATGATCTCTAGCATCACCGACTCCCGTACCATCAAAGGTCAGTTTTCTTATGCTGTATCTAAAGGCGGTATGACACGTATGACACAAGTGATGGCCCTTGAAGCCTCCAAGTACAATATTCGGGTGAACGCTCTCGCACCTGGTTACTTCCTTACTGATGTGAGCCGTATTTTGCTGGAGTCGCCGATGGCGGATACTTTTGTAAAAGGCATACCTATGCGACGAGTGGGTCAATTCCCTGACTTAGACGGACCCATACTTTTGTTGGCTAGCGATGCTTCGAGCTTTATGACCGGTTCAACCTTGGTAGTGGATGGCGGTCACATTTGCGCCTCAATTTAAGTCAAAAGAATTAGGAAAATACTATGAGTGCAATTCGACCATTTACCGTTGAAGTAACAGCTGAGGATGTACAAGACCTGAAAACGCGTTTAGCCGCGACTCGCTGGCCAGATGCAGAAACACCCGATGATTGGAGCCAAGGTGCGCCGCTGGCTTATATCCAAGAGGTGGTCGGCTATTGGTTAAACGAATACGATCACCAGCGTTTGGCGACGCGCTTAAACGCTTTTGACAATTTCCTCACTGAAATTCAAGGTTTAGACGTCCACTTTTTGCATATCAAATCTAGCAATCCCGATGCTAAGCCGCTGATCATGACCCACGGGTGGCCCGGATCTGTCGTTGAATTTCTCAAAGTGGTGGGGCCGCTGACAGAACCTCAAGACCATGGCGGTAGTGCGGCAGATGCCTTTCACTTAGTTTTACCCTCCCTCCCCGGTTACGGATTTTCCGGCAAACCCACCACTACAGGCTGGGGTATTGAAAAGATTGCAGATGCTTGGTCTGAGCTGATGGCCCGACTAGGCTACGACAAGTATTTTGCCCAAGGTGGCGACTGGGGTTCAGTGGTTACCTCTGCCATTGCACGCCAAGATGCTGAACATTGCCTAGGCATTCATTTGAATATGGTGGTTGTGCCGCCAGATGCTAACGCCGAAGACCTGACAGACCTTGAAAAGTCGGCGCTTGCCGGGTGGCAGTTCTATCAAGACTGGGACTCTGGCTACTCTAAACAGCAGGCAACGCGCCCACAAACGCTAGGTTACGGTTTGGTAGATTCACCCAGCGGACAAGCCGCTTGGATTATAGAAAAATTCTACGCATGGACTGACTGTGACGGCCATCCAGAGAATGCTGTAAGTCGCGATGAGATGTTAGACGATATCATGGTCTACTGGCTTAACGCTGCCGGTGCATCTTCCGCACGGCTTTATTGGCAGAGTTTTGGCGGCGGTTCCGGCACCAGTGCAATAGAAGTGCCCATGGGCGCGACGATTTTTCCAAAAGAAATTTTCCGCACCAGCCAGCGCTTTGCCGCCCAAGTGTATAAAAATATTGTGCATTGGAGCGTACAAGAGAAAGGTGGTCACTTTGCGGCATTCGAACAGCCTGAAGTATTTGTCGAAGAAGTAAGAGACTGCTTTAGAACACTACGCTAGAAAAACTTTCTTGAAAGAGGTTAATTGTCAGCAGTCTGAAGGACTGCTGACCTAGAAAACTCTAGATGTGACTATGCGCTGCCTAACGCTTCGCCCTCAATAGTCACTCGGTGCATCAAACGACGATGCCCGTGGTAGTCGTTAATGGCCCAGTGCCAAGTCGCCCTATTATCCCAGAACGCCATTGAACCCTTACCCCACTGAAAACGGTAGCTGTGTTCAGGACGGCCTATATGCTGATACAGAAAGTCCAATAACGGCTTCGACTCTTGATCAGTCCAACCTTCAAATCGCAAAGTGAAGGCTGAGTTAACATAAAGTGTTGGGCGACCCGACAGCGGGTGCTTAACTACTACTGGGTGTACGGCATCTTGAGTTGCGCTCGCACCGTTACCAATTCTCCCACTCAGTGCGTCTGTGTAGCCCGACTGATCGCCAAATACATGCCGCGATGAATGCACTGCGCGCAACGTAGATAATGTTTCTTTCATACCCTCCGACAAATTGTCATAAGCCTTACTACAACTTGCGAACAAAGTATCACCACCGACCGGGGGCACTTCATGGGCAAGGAGCATAGAACCTAGCGCGGGTATTTGGTCATAAGAATGATCTGTATGCCAGTTACCGCCGATATTAAACTGTTGGTCTGGCTCCTTTGCTACTTCAGCAATTTCAGGATGCCCATCAACGTGTGCAAAAAATCGATTGATATTTATTTCACCCCAACGCCGGGCAAACTCTAAGTGCGCCTCGGGTGCCAGATTTTGCTCGCGAAAAAAAAGCACGCCATGTTCGGCAAAAGCGGAGCGAAGGGTCTGCATTTGTGCGTCGCCAACGTGATTAAGATCAATATTAGTCACTAACGCACCAACGGCACCCGTAGAATCTATCTGAATATCTTGTGTCACCTTTATCCCTCCTGTTAACCGGTCGTGATCATAAAGCTTATTTATAAAAAGACAAAAAAACCGTCCCATTTTGCCCAACAACACAATGCCAAGAGCCTATCTTGCGTTATTGCTTAACATTTAGCTTTTTTGGTGCTGGCGCAAAAAAGATCAGCACTCCAGAACAAATATTCAGGCACGCTACAACCAAAAACGGCACGCCATAGTCGCCATAACCATCACGATAAAGGGCTGAAAGCCAGGGTGCCATTGCGCCCAACGCAAAAGTAAACGGCATAGCCGCGCCCCGAATAGATCCGATAAAACGCCGTCCAAAAAAAGATGCCCAAATAACTTCTTGCATTGGGATCATGCCCCCCCAGCCAACACCCAACAAAAAGAATGCGGCATAAACCCAGAATAGTTCGCCGCTTGTTGTGGAGTAAACAATACACATCAACGCCACACCGGTTAACGATGCTGACAATGCTGCTAAAGGCTGAGTGGGGCTGCGGTCAATAAGATAGCCCCAAAGGGGTTTCGAGAGCATGGCAGGCGCAGAAGCGACAACAATTGCGTAGGCTGCCTCAATGCGCGTAAAGCCGTTGTCAGTCAAGTACGGTACAGTTTGTAGCAACATCACAACGATGTTGATCGAGAAAAAGCCAAAAGCAGTAACAAGCGCGTAAAATGAAAAAGTGCGCAGAGCTTGAGCTCGGGTGAAAGATCGCGCCAACTCTTCTTGCGCCCGTTGACCTTGGCCTTGGGCTATTTGTTCTGGGCTATGTCCGTCTGGATGTAATCCATAGTCTTCTGGGCTGCGGCGCACCAATAGGGCAACCGGTAGCACAGTGACGGCTGTACCCGCACCTAACCATAACCATGACTCGCGCCAGCCTATCGTATCAATGAGCCAAGTTGCCAATGGTGTCAGGACCAATCCGCCAAAAGAAATTCCCATTGCAGCTATAGCTATAGCTAAGCCACGCTGCTCCACAAACCACTTGGACAACGTGACGTTAACAACTAGGTTGCCAAGCATGGCGCAACCGGCAGTAACCATAACGCCGTTAAGGAACCACCATTGCCAAAGATTTTGCACCCAGCTATGCAGACACAGCGACACCGAGAGCACCACACCACCCAACAACATAATGGGGCGACCACCGTAACGATCAACGCGAACGCCAACAAACACTCCAACTAAGGCCATAACGCACTGACCAATAGTTCGAGTTAGCGTGAAATCAGAATGGGACCAGCCCAATTCATCAATCATGGGCGCCATGAAAGAACCCAGCACGTAGCTGTACATGCCAATAGCGACAAATTGCGCAATAAAAGCTGCGCCTACAATGTAGTACCCATAATATATGCCATTGGGAAATCGTTGGTGAACTTGCTGCAAGAAAACCACCTTAGCGAAGCCTAGTACTTATGAATTAGACCCTGTGAATATTCGGGGCATGCGAATTATAGAAGCAACAACCAAAAAAGTTATGCGACATGGGATACGATCTTTCCGACAAGCCGAAAAGATTACTTGAGCGACTGTCTCGAGTAAAATTTAACCAAACAGAATCTGGCAGGCTAGCACTGGCGCTGGAAAACCGCCCAGCACCGTGCCCACACTTTTCCTGCCTCGTATCTATCGAGTTTTGTCTCTTTTTTCTTTTTTCTCTTCTTTTATCTTTTTGGGGAAGTGAGACTAAGTATTTGAACCTTCCAATTGACTCAAAGCTGCTATCACTTTATCGACAATTGCGTCTGTTTTAGCACGCATTTCATCGTCTGTAGCATCCTGAATGGGATGCTGCACAAATACTCTTTCAGCATCAGGCATACCTAATGCCGTCGCTTGAGCATCTGCCGCGGTGACAAATTCTGAAGACGCAATAGAAACCGCTGGGGTGCCCTGAATTTCAAACCATACCGTGTCATGCAAACTGCACGTAGTACAGGATCCTCAGTCAGCCAAGGCCTCAATCACAAAATCGTTGTTTGCCTGAATTTGCTGCCGCAGCGCCTCTGGCGCAGGCTTAGAAAACGTAGGCTTGGCATAGCGCGTGATATTTACATCCGGTAGGCGCTGGCTCAAAGTCTCTTCCAAGTGATCGAGCAAAACATTGCCGCGCGGCTTGGAAATATCTAGCAACGCTACATTACCTACAATCTGTTTGGGCCGCGGCGTAATTTGCCGTGACACGGGAACCCGTTCATCAGTGGGATCCAAAATGGATAGCATTGTCATATCCACAACTCTCCTCTAGTTTTTGCAAATCTATTTATAACTCATTCGGCGAGTCATCGCCGCATCAAATATCTATTTTTCGCGATACCGGAATTGAACCTATGTTGCCCGTAACCCAGCCATGAAACGCTGCTGAAAACTTACCGGCTTCACCACCGGCGACAACAATGTGAATATCCTCTTCGGTTCTAAACTTGGGCATCATTTTATTTAATGCCTCCTCACTCATACCTGCAGCGGTGGCAGCTTTAAGACCCGCGCCAGAGACATCATTACCGACAAGATCACGTGTTGGGCGAGAAGAAGTTTCCTGTATACGCTTACGCAAATCAGTCTTGCTGTAGTTATCACGCATCAGCGTATCTACATGCTCAGGCACCACTACCAGCAAACAATTGGTGGCGAAGTGTGCTTTTGGATTGTAAATACCTTCCAGGGTTTGACCCATAGTGCCCGCAAGAGCATCGGCACTACGCGACTCCTGATCCACGATTAAGGTGGGGCCACTGGTCATGGTGAAAACACTGACCACAGAGTCAGAGGCATCAAAACCACGTTCAACGTGTAACGGCTGCCAGGGATTACGTTCTTCCCATTCAGCAAAGCACATTGTGAACTTCATGGGATTACCTAGAACCGAGCGCTCGGTTTCTCCGGGTTTTGCTCCGCCAACATTACGAATAACCAAACGCACGGCGCGGCCAATAGTGGCGTTAGCGCGATTACCTTGACCCAGCGCCCCCATTCCCATGTTCATACCAATTTGGTGGCGTATAGGCCCATTAACCACTATCACGGGGCTAGCGCCCATAGTTGTGGCCATAACACCGTGAACGTTAAAATCATCGGTACAAATGGCTTCTACGGCCGCTATGACTACCGGTAAATACTGGGGCTTACACCCAGCCATCACAGCGTTAATAGCAATCTTTTCAATATTCACTTCGCCCAGATTTGGCGCCATAACCCCAATAATTTCTTGCGCGTCGCGCCGTGTACCCTCAAGCATGCGCAGCACTCTTTCTGGAGTTGGTGGGACTAAGGGTAAGCCATCAGAAAAACCCTGATCGAACATAAACTCGAATTCATCATCTTGGGCACCAACGTCAATTTTTCGCGCTCTTATGGGGCTGTTCTCAGCCTCTGCGCGCAATCGGTCGGCATTGCTCGGGTCTACCGAAAGAGAACCGCAGCCTGGACGCCACTGGGGCAAACTTTGCCAATCAAGATCAACTTCGGCTTGCGCAAACTCGGCGCTCAGACGTTGCAATAAGTCTTGCCACTCATCTCTAACAAAACCTATTAGGGTATCAGCGACGGCGCCGTCAGCATCGGTTCGAAACAAAGTGGGAACCGTTTCTACGTCAGCTGCGAAGGAAACTTTAAGGGCACTGTCATCCAAAATAGAAAACCCCGGTCCGTAGGCTTTGTCCAAGGCCTTATTGCCCTCTAGCGTTTGACCAATGATTTGAATGTCTATACCACCTGCAAAATGCTCATACATAGCCATCAGCACAGGCATGACTTCTTTACAGGTTGGGCAATCTTCTTTAATAAAGCACACCAACGCGTCGCTGGTACCAGAAAAGGCAATTTTTTCATCGCGCAAATTTTTTAATTCAAATGCCGCTACTGCTTCAACCATTCGACCCTCCCAAGCCTGTTATGATGTCATTGCACAGAGTTTTCATCATCCTGACCCATTCTATGTCAAGAAAACTAGTGCAATTTCAATATTGAGTTTCACAGTCTATAACGAGTAGAGTTTTGTATTACAGAAAATTTGAGACAGTTGATGAGTGAGCTAGCAGAATTTCGTAGTGATGTGCGCGGGTGGTTGGCAGAGAATTGCCCTGAAGGAGCCAAAGGGCCGGGGCAAATAGCCAATGGCAGCAGTAAGATTGAATTGGAACCAGACGTTGCCCTATGGCTAGAACGCTGCGCTGAAAAAGGTTTCACTGCTCCCACATGGCCAACTGAATTTGGCGGCGGCGGACTCAGCACTGCGCAAGCAAAAATTTTCTATGAAGAAATGGGCAATGTCGGTGCCCGCATGCCATTGGGTGGTATGGGTATGACTATGATTGGTCCAACCTTACTTGAATACGGCACCCAAGCGCAGAAAGAGCGCCACATGCCAAAGATCATTCGCGGCGAAATTCAGTGGTGCCAAGGCTACTCTGAACCCAATGCTGGCTCTGACTTAGCTGCACTAAACTCTAGAGCCGAGGACAAAGGCGATCACTTTGTCATTAACGGCCAAAAAGTATGGACCTCTGGCGCAGCTACCGCCGATTGGATGTTTGCCCTCGTCCGAACCGACCCGGACGCACCCAAACATGAAGGCATTAGTTTTGTGCTGCTGACCATGGACCAGCCCGGTGTCACAGTTAAGCCTATTCGCCTAATCTCCGGCTCTTCGCCGTTCTGTGAAACGTTCTTTGATGATGCCGTTGCAGACAAAGATAATTTAGTCGGCGAACTCAACAGGGGTTGGACGGTAGGTAAGCGCCTACTACAGTTTGAACGCTCTGGTATCGGTGGTCTAACCGGCGGAGCACGGCCAGCCCAAGCTGGCACAGGGTTAGTCGAAATTGCCAAAACTTATGTTGGCGAACGCGAGGGGAAAATTGATGATCCTGCCATTCGCGAGAAAGTTACCAAGCTGAATATGAACAGAGCAGCCTTTCGCCTTACCGCATTGCGCGCTAACGCGGAAAACAAATCTGGCACACCTGGCGCAGCCACATCCATCTTCAAACTCTTTGGTGCAGCTCTGCAACAAGACGGCGCAGAATTGAAGCGCGAACTCATGGGATTTAAAGGGCTAGGAGTCGGCGGCAATGAGTTCAGCGAAATGGAAATTACCAGCGTCGAAGAATGGCTGCATACCAAGGCAACTACCATTTACGGTGGCAGTAACGAGATCCAAGCAAATATTATTTCAAAACGCGTTCTTGGGCTTCCTGAGTAGGAAATAAACAGACCGAGTAGCTAATCTGGGGAGAAAAGTATGGCAATGATCAGTGGATTCGAGTCGATCGGAGTAGACAGTCTAACGCCGCACATCGGTGCACAAATCACCGGCGTAGACTTGTCTCAAGATCTGTCTAATGAGCAGTTCAGTGAAATCTACCAAGCTTGGCTTGACTGGAAAGTCATCGTGTTTCGCGACCAAGACATTGATCGCGATCAGCACAAAGCTTTTGCCCGAAAATTCGGCACACTTCACGTTCATCCAATGCAACATAGCTACGGTGGCGATCCGGAAATTCTTGCGGTGAAAACCACTAAAGATTCCGCATATACCGCGGGCAATGGTTGGCATACAGATGTCACCTGTGACGAAATCCCGCCAATGGGTTCCGCACTCTACATTAAAGAAACCCCGGAGAGCGGTGGCGGTGACACGTTATTCGCCGATATGTATCTTGCCTACGACCTTCTCAGCGACACCATGAAACAGCTCCTGGACGGTCTAATCGCAGTCCACGATGGTGCGCTACCCTATTTGGGCAACTACAAGGTCGCTCCCCCTCAAGGGGATGCGTATCCAAAGAACGAACACCCGATGATCATCACACACCCAGAGACCGGTAAAAAAGTGTTGTTTGTGAACAGCGGTTTTACATCCCACATTAAAGGGATGAATGGTTGGGAAAGTAAGGCCTTACTGGGCGCCTTGTTCGATCACATCACCAGAACACACAGGCTCACTTGCCGCGTACAGTGGCAGCCCAATACGCTGACCTTATGGGACAATCGTTGTACTCAGCATCACGCAGTTTGGGACTATTGGCCAGATAGTCGTTACGGCGAACGCGTGTCCATATTAGGCCATGAACGCCCCAGCGCAAGATAGCAGCTAGCTACCGCACCTTTGATTTGTGGCAACGGGTAGCGTTGCCAACATTAGTCAATGCAAAGTGTTTACAAATACTCGGCTCTGTCCCAGCATTGCCTCGCCTGTAATTTAGGCACCCAATACTCAACACCGCGCATCTAGATTTGCTGCGCGATCGTCTAACTGCGGATGCAATTAGCGAGCTAAATCGGATCGCTGCGCACCGCTATGAATACAGATCAACCCACACCTATCGCCAACAGTGCTAACTCCGCGCTACCTGGCAAAAAACTCGGTTTCCGAGAAAGCTTGGCACCGCTTTTTACCCTTGGCTGGCCTATGGTGCTAACTCAATTTTTCATAATGGGAACAGGCTTTCTAGATACTGCAATGGCAGGCCATTATTCGGCCGCAGACTTGGCTGGTGTGTCCTTGGGCGGCAATGTCCTATGGCCAGCATTTATGTTGCTCACAGGTGTCACCATGGCGCTGGCGCCAATTACCTCGCACTTACGCGGCGCTGGCAAGATGAGCGACATCGGCCATCAAATTCGTCAAGGCTTATGGTTATCACTTGGCGCCAGCCTACTTATGATTTTGTTATTACATAATGCGGGCGGCATCTATCAGTTAACAGGAATTGAACCGGTCATAGCCGACATTGCCAGCGACTATCTATACGCTATTAGTTGGGGCGTGCCGCCCATTATCATATATGTGGCACTACGCCATACCTTAGAAGGGCTTGGTCAAACACGACCTCCCATGCTTATCGCTGGTAGTGTGCTGCCCCTTAACGCCTTTCTCAACTACTCCCTGGTCTACGGCAAGTTTGGCTTCCCAGAAATGGGCGGCGTGGGCTGCGGCTGGGCAACAGCAATCGTCTTTTGGTTGCAATTGCTACTCATGTTGCTGCTACTGCCTAAGCCATACTTTAAAGCCACCGGCTTTCTTAAAGTGTTCGAATTTCCAATTCTTGCCACCTGCAAAGATATTCTCAAATTAGGCACACCTATAGGTATTGCCATTTTCCTAGAAATGGCGCTGTTTGGCGTAATCGGATTTTTGGTAGCGCGCTTAGGCGTAGTAGATATGGCCGCGCATAGTATTGCCGGCAACCTGAATTGGATGACTTACGTCATTCCAATGAGCATTGGTAGCGCTGCAAGTATTCGCATTGGTTTCTTAGTGGGTAGCGGCGATTTGGCTGCTGCGCGATCAACTGCCGGCGCCATATTCAAGTTCTCTATTGCTTATGCATTGGTGATGAGTCTTGTGCTGGTCGGGCTGCGTTACCAGCTAGTGGGTATTTTCACCGACGACCCTCAGGTCATTGCCTTGGCTGTTGTGTTAGTTCTATTCATTGCCGTATATCAAACTATAGACGACGCTCAAGCGGTCATCATCGGCGCCCTGCGCGGTTACAAAGACACCACAATACCGATGATTTTCGGGCTTATAGGCTATTGGTTTTTGGCTCTACCCATAGGCTACGTGTTAGCCGAGGGATTACTTACCGATACGCCACTAGGCGTTTACGGTTACTGGGCTGGCATCGCCTCTGGCATGTTTATCGTGGCGATTTGCGTAGGCATCAGACTGCGCCATATCAGCGCCCACAAAGAGAAAATTTTGCTCTTATCTGATACAGCAAATTAGCTAGGAATGGAAATACTCATGGTCTCTTTGACCTGCTCCATCACTACATAGCTGGTGGATTCTTGTACACCCGGCAAGGTTAGCAATGTCTCGCCAAGAAATTTACGGTAAGCGTCCATATCGAGTACCCTAGCCTTAATCAGGTAATCGAAATTACCTGATACCAAGTAACACTCCTGCACTTCGCTCAAACCAATGGCGGCGGCCTTAAACGCCTCAAACACATCCTGAGCAGTTCTGTGCAACCGAATTTGCACGAAAACCACCAAACCAGCATTCAGATAGTTGGCATCTAGCAAGGCGGTATAACCCTTGATAATACCCAAACGCTCCATACGCTTTACGCGCTCTAAACACGGGCTGGTGGACAGGCCCACACGCCTAGCCAGTTCTGCGTAGGTGATTCGCCCGTCGTTTTGCAGCTGTGTAAGAATTTTCTTGTCTATGGTACCGAGGTCTAACAATTCCTTCATATCCGCATCAACCGTTAATTATGCTGAAAAGACAAACTTAGCAGAGCAATCAACTGAAATTACAGCGCTTTATCGGATAATACCTAAATAATTCTGCCCCAAAACACGCACACTTTGCAGCACATTGCAGACACCTGCCGGAGTAATACATGCTGATTGGCGTACCCAAAGAAACCAAAAATCGCGAATATCGAATTGGCCTGACCCCTGCAGGTGTGCGCGAACTTGTTCAACACGGACATACGGTATTAGTTGAGTGCGATGGCGGCGCAGCTATTGGCATCGGCAATACGCTTTATCTAGACGCTGGCGCAGAAATTGTTAACACGGCGGCGGAAATCTTTGCCCGAGCGGGTATGATTATCAAGGTCAAAGAGCCTCAGCCCAATGAATGCGCGATGCTCAGACCGGGTCAGATACTGTTTACCTATCTGCACCTAGCGCCAGATCCAACACAAACCGAGCTATTGGTTAAATCTGGCGTCAGCGCAATCGCCTATGAAACAGTAACCGACGATAGAGGCGGCCTACCTTTACTAGCGCCCATGTCAGAGGTTGCCGGTCGTCTAGCCGTTCAAGCCGGCGCACATTGTTTAGAAAAAACTCAGGGCGGTGCTGGCGTCCTACTTGGTGGCGTACCAGGAGTCAGCCCAGCCAATGTGTGTATTATCGGCGGTGGTGTAGTTGGCGTTAATGCGGCACGCATTGCAATGGGGATGGGCGCAAGAGTCAGCATACTCGACCGTTCGCTGCCCCGCCTTACCCACCTCGATGAGCTGTATGGTAAACGCCTGAATACACTTTTTAGCACAACTGAAGCCATCGAGACGCAATTAAAATCCGCGGACTTAGTCATCGGCGCAGTACTTATTCCTGGCGCCACCGCTCCAAAGCTGCTCACTCGCAAAATGCTTAAATTGATGAAGTCTGGATCTGTTGTAGTTGATGTCGCCATTGATCAAGGCGGCTGCTTCGAGACCAGTAGAGCCACAACCCACGATGACCCAACGTATATTGTTGACGACGTCATCCACTACTGTGTTGCTAACATGCCGGGCGCGGTTGCCAGAACATCAACATTTGCATTAACCAACGCAACATTACCCTATGCGCTATCGTTAGCAGAAAACGACCTTGACGCATTAAAATGCAATACGCATTTACGGGCAGGCCTTAACGTGCATAGAGGCATGGTGACAAACCCAGCAGTGGCAGCAATACAGGGCTATGCCCACGCGGATGCACTCCGCGCACTAGATAAGTAAACCCTAAACAGAACCACTCAGAAGCGGATTGGCAATATCGCCGGGACCTCGAAACAGATAGGCCAAACTCAAAGCGGCAGGCCTAAAACGTTGTGCAAGGTCAATTAGCCAGCGGACTGCTGAGGCTGCCCATCAATTTCACTCTGCCGAGGGTCGAAGGCGTTGGACTTGCCGTTAGCTGAGAATACTAATGCACTGTCGGCAACTGGCGCCTTGCGTATCATCTTCTTATCCAAAGCGAAGTTTTGGGTATTTTTCCACGGACCTTCACCCTGCTGAGGGAACAAGTGCATGACCCGCTGCATATAACCCGCTGGGAAATCAGCAATCCACGGCAGGGTTTGCATATCTTGGTCTTGCTCGCGCAGTTGCGGCGTTACCTGAGTAGCACCGCTATTATCCATATGCTCAATAAGCCGACACACCCACTCTGACGTTAAGTCCGCACGCAAAGTCCAAGAAGCATTCACATAACCGAAAGTGTTGGCTAGGTTAGGAACACCCGAGTACATCATTCCTTTGTAAGTAAACTGCTTGGAAAAATCTACCGCCTCACCATCAACCGTAAACGGCACACCCGCTAATACTTCGAGTTTCAAGCCCGTAGCCAAGACAATAATGTCCGCAGCTAACTCATCACCGTTGGTTAGGCGTATACCTTTATTGGTGATTTGGTCGATCTCTGCAGTGACGACCTCTGCGTTACCGGACTTTATGGATTCAAACAAATCAGAGTTTGGAACTAAACAAAGTCGTTGGTCCCAAGGGTTATAACTTGGAGTGAAGTGCTTTTGCATATCATAACCTTCAGGCAACATAGCTTTCACCATATCTAACAGCTGCTTCTTGACCTTTGCCGGCGCTGTCCGAGTTTGATAGTAGAAGTAACGCTGCATTTCAATATTTTTAAAGCGGGTAATATTGTAGGCCCACTTTTCCGGCAGCATTTTGCGCAAAAAATTGGCAATAGCGTCTTGATCTGGGCGCGCTACCACATATGTTGGAGAGCGCTGGAGCATAGTAACTTGCGCGCCATCCGCGGCCATATTTGGCACAAGCGTCATAGCTGTAGCGCCACTACCTACTACTACTACACGCTTACCTTTATGCTCTAAACCTTCTGGCCAGAATTGCGGCCTGACGACCTCCCCCGCAAAGCTCTCCACACCTTTAATCTGTGGATCGTGGACTTCATCATGACTGTAGTAGCCACTACACATGAATAAGAAATTACAGCTGATTTGAGTTTGCGAATTTGCGTTATCTACATCTAATGTCCATTTAGCTTCATGTGAGGACCACTGAGCATTAGTTAACTTGTGAGAAAACTTGATATGCTCATTAAGACCATACTCATGGGTAGTTTCCTTGACGTACTTTAGAATCGCAGGACCGTCCGCTATCGATTTAGATTCTTTCCAAGGCTTAAAGTTAAACCCAAGCGTATGCATATCACTGTCTGAACGAATACCAGGGTACTTAAACAAATCCCAAGTGCCGCCAACGCTCTCTCTACGCTCCAAAATACAGTAGCTCTTTTCCGGGCAAGCCTGACTCAAATGTACCGCTGCGCTAACGCCAGATATTCCAGCGCCTACAATAATTACGTCAAAATGTTCCATCGCCAACTCTCCCCCATCGAATAATATTAGCCCTAAGAGCGCAAATAATAGCATTTCATTAGCATATAGCCATCTCCTAGAGTTGTGCCTTGTGCTCCTAAAAGTATTGTTAAAATGACGATGTCCCCTTCAACTTGCACATATTTAACCGACATGCCATTTTCCTAAATGGGTATTTTCTACACACAAATTCAAGCTGCGCGAACGTTCGGCTGCACAACAAACATCATAAGCCCTTGCACAACCAAAATAACAACATCTCAACATCTGATCAATATTTCGGTCTTTAACCTAGGAAATTCACACAGTTTACTCAATATCCATTAACTAACAGCCAGAATCTATTCGTCCAAGCGCAAAACCCCAGTGTTTTTACTTGTTTGAGCAACATCGAACCACTACTAGAAGTGTTACTTTTTCACTCAAGATGCACCCTTCTTTTGCTGCAGGTTAAGATTGCACGCACTTTTGGTATATGGTAACTAGAGTGAATCAGAAACTGGAGGGTAAACTGATGTCACGAAAAAACCGCCTCATTTCCGGGGCTGCGTTAACTGCAATACTTGCACCAAATCTACTTTTGGCGGAAGGCAGGCAAATTGAAGAGGTCATAGTGACCGCTGAACGGCAGGAAGCGTCGATCCAAGACACTTCTATTTCTATCACCGCTTTCACCGGTGATTTCATTGATGATTTCGGTATCAGAAATCAGGAAGACTTGCAGAACTTTGTGCCTGCTACAACGATTCAGCCGTACGATGCTACTGTGCGTGGTGTTGGCCGTAACTTCCGTGCATTAGGTGGAGACCCCGGCGTTGCAACCTACATGAACGGTGTTTACTCAGAAGATTTGTTGACTGCTACTGCGGCGACCTTCTGGGACGTTGAGCGTATTGAGGTTCTTCGTGGACCACAGGGTACGCTTTATGGACGCAACGCCGTTGGTGGTGCGATCAATATTCTTTACAAAGAACCTACTGATGTTTTTGAGGGCGCTATGAAAGCCATTGTTGGCGATTACGGCACACAAGATTACTACGGTGCGTTTTCTGGACCGCTCATCGAAGACAAGTTAATGGGCAGAGTAAACTTCAGTTATAGAGAGCGAGATGGCTCGATTGAAGAACTTGGACCAACCAGAGATTTAGACGGTCTTGGCACAGACAACCTTGCTATTCAGTTGAAGTGGAATGTCAGTGACACAGTCACTTTAGACGTACGCCAGAACTGGATGGATATTGACCGTTCATTTGGTGGTGCTAACGGTGCAGGGTTAGTTGTACTTAACGAAGACGGCGAAGGTTCGCGAACAACAGAAATAGTACCAGGTTACCGTTTCATTGACCGCGCTCAGACCGACGCTATGGCGCAGGATTTTTACAATCCAGCATCAGCTGTGCGCAGTTTCACCAACCCTCTTACGGGTGTGGTGCAGGAAGCGCAATCAAATCGTCTTGGCGTTGACTATGCAGACTTTAATGGCTTCCAGAACGCAGCTGCCTCAATGGATGGGTTTAACAACACGTCTGCAGCGAGTCTTGCGACACTGAACGCTTGTGTATTTCCAGGGGATATTGACGGCGACAAGTTGTGCGCTGCAACCAATGGCTTAAATCGTGAAGAGTTCAATCAGCA